>Ga0194128_10000035_pt1 | contig 206530 bp, 144 predicted proteins | sample TA2KigCa65mmetaG_FD_148650 | JGI IMG/M metagenome (GOLD analysis project Ga0194128, IMG submission 148650) | Freshwater microbial communities from Lake Tanganyika, Tanzania - TA2015037 Kigoma Deep Cast 65m | ecosystem: Environmental > Aquatic > Freshwater > Lake | place: Tanzania: Lake...
AACGCATGGCAACAGGTGGCAATCTCGCGAATTTCGTTCAAGTGCCATGATTCCGGCTGTACCTGCCCGTACTGGTGTGCCGTCTGGTAGGCCCTCACTGCCAGATCAAGCCGACCCTGGGATTGCAGGTAGCCGCCCATGGCGCACAACAATTGCGTATCGAGCGGAAAGAATTCCAACGCCTTCAGACAGGTCGCCAATTGCTCGGGGCGATTCGCCGGATCGTTGTCGAGCGTGGCGAGCAGCCCATAGTAGGCTTCCAGCATATCGAGCGAACCCGGCGCCGACGCCTGCAACGCTTGCCGGAAAAACTGCAGCGACTGCGCATTGTCTCCCAGCACCTGCAATGCGTCGGCAATGCAGTTCAGCATGCGGGGCGTCGGTCCCTGTTCCTTGACCGTCAGATCGGCAAGCTCAATGTTCCGCCGCGCCTTACGCAACTTGATCTGCGGATCGTGTTCGCGCTCGGTTCTCTGGATTCTGCACGGGAGGCCGACGATCGTCATTCCAAGTTCCGACAGGGAATGATGCATCGTTTCGCGTACGCGACCATGGAAGCGAATGCCCTCGCGCCGTGGAATCAACCGTACCCGCGCGATCTGCTCTCCTGCGATATTCGCGCCAAAACGAGGTATCTGGATCAGCATCGCGTAGGCCTGATCGGCACGCGCTTCCTGATCGACGAAACGCCGCAACTCCGCGGCATCTTCCGCCGAAATCAGTTCTCCGGCGTCGAGCCACAGCACCCAGTCCGCGCGCGACTCCGCCAGACAAGCATTGCGCGCCGCGGAAAAATCGTCGTCCCAGCTTCGCCGGACAAGCCGCGTGGCCCGCGCATACGCGATCCGCGCCGTCTCGTCGGTCGACCCGGTATCGAGGACCACAATTTCGTCGGCGATGTCCCGGATCGAATCCAGGGTCGGTCCCAACAAATCAGCAACGTTGCGAACAATCAAGGCGATCGACAACCGCGGACGCGGGGCGTTCGGTGAACCCATAGCTGAACTCCTTGCGGGGGTGGGAGTTTAGCGGCAACGGTACAACGGGCCTAGGCCGATAAAAGACAATTCGCTGCCGCCGGAAAGCCTACAGTCGTTACCACCGTCCTAGGCGCCGATCCCCTTGGAAATTCGCATAAATTCTCTGCTTTTTATCGGACTTCGAGGCGATTTCGAGGTACGATTGAGTTGTCGAACGGGGCGCCGTGGTCCTGCACGGAAAGCAACGCTCGACCATTCCTTGGGCTTTCTCACCCCCGTGTTGGGCGGAATCGACTTCGGTTGGTTCCGCCCTTTTTTGTTGTTCCGCGAGGCCATTCCAGGCTCGATCAACGCAACTGCCTTCCTTGACAAGACGCCCACCAAGACCATACAAAAACTGGCTTCCCACAGTCATCAGGCACGTTGCCAATGAGCGGGACGTGAACGGCGACGCCCGACGAGGCCTCCATGCGAGTTACGGAATTCGAAGCACTTGTTGCCACTTGCCATCCTCCGAACTCGATCCGCGGCGATGGCCCATCGCCTGCCTGGGTCGGGGCCAGAAGCCTCCGGACTGCCCCCCGGGCGTCCACCGACGATGGCGACGGCGACGAATCGGAAAAAGAATCCGATGATGATGGATTCAACGACGACGACGACGGCGTATTCATCGAAGAACCAGGCATCGTGCCGGACGAATTCGAGGAGTTTGACGAGGACGATTTCGACGATGACTTCGACGACGATTTTGAAGAGGAGCTGGACGAAGATTCGGCCGATGACGATCTGGATGCCGACGACGAAGACGAATTCGAAGCCCTAAAGCGAGGCCCCGCGAAAGTCGGGAAGCGCAAAGTCGCCGAAGATGTTGCCGACGAGGACGGCGACGACGAGGAAGCCGACGAGGAAAAGGAAGACGAAGCCTGATGCCGGGTGCTTGTGTGCTCGACCCTTAGCGCAAAGATGGATTCGATCGAATGTTCACAGCGGTTCCGGCCAGCCCGTCCTTTCCCGAATTGGAAAAAGCAATCCTCGAATTCTGGAGAGAACAGAGGATTTACGAGCAATCGCTGTCGCGGCGGGCCGACGCCCCCAGGTTCATCTTCTACGAAGGACCACCGACAGCCAACGGGCTGCCGCATCCGGGGCATTGCCTTACCCGAGCGATTAAGGATCTCTTCCCGCGTTATCGCACGATGCGGGGTTTTCTCTGCGAACGCAAAGCAGGTTGGGACACGCATGGCCTCCCCGTGGAGGTCGAGGTCTGCAAGGAGCTCGGGATCCACTCGAAGGAGGAAATCGAGCGGTTTGGCGTTGAGCCGTTTATTCAGAAATGCCAGCAAAGCGTCTGGCGGTACATGCAGGAATGGGAGCGACTGACAGAGCGGATCGGCTTCTGGCTGCAGCTTGACGACGCCTACGTCACGTACCATCAGAGCTACGTGGAAAGCGTCTGGTGGTCGCTGAAAAACCTGTTCGAGCGCGACTTGCTGTACCAAGGGCATAAGATCGTCTGGTGGTGGGCTCAGGGTGGAACGGCGCTAAGCAGCGGCGAAGTCGGGCTGGGGTATAAAGATGTCGCGGATCCCAGCATCTACGTACGATTTCCGCTGCGGGATCAGCCCGGCACTTCGCTGCTGGTCTGGACAACAACTCCCTGGACATTGCCGAGCAACCAATTTGCGGCGGTTCATCCAGAACTCGAATACTCGGTCGTCCATGACGCGGTCAGCGACGAACGGCTGATACTGGCATCTTCGCTGGTGGAGACGGTTGCGACCAAGGCGCGCCGAAGTTGGACGGTTGAATCGACGATGCGGGGATCGGAGCTTGTCGGTCAGCGCTATCGGCCTCCATTCGATTACTATTATCGCGAGCAAGGGGAGCAACTCAGCAGGCTCAGCGATGGGTCGGGAACTCAACACATCGCCTGGCGCGTCTGCGCGGCGGATTTTGTCACGATCGACAACGGAACGGGAGTCGTCCACGAGGCACCCGCGTTCGGTGAAGTCGATTTCCAACTGCTCATAAACGAACAGGCTCGGTTCCTCCCCGGGGAAGGTCCCCCGCTGATTTGCGCGGTGGCCGCCGATGGAACCTTTACGGCCGAGGCTCCCGATTACCAGGGACACTGGGTCAAGGACGCCGACAAAGAGATCATCCGCGAGTTGAAAACGCGCGGCCTGTTGTTGCTGCAGGACCAGATCGTGCACTCGTATCCGTTCTGCTGGCGCGCCGATAACGACCCGCTCATTCAATATCCGCGCAGGAGTTGGTTCATCCGCACGACCCAATTCCGCCAGCGGATGCTCGACAATAATCATCGGGTGCAGTGGCTGCCGGAGCACATTCGCGACGGCCGCTTCGGTAACTTCCTGGAGTCGAATATCGATTGGGCCCTGTCGCGCGAAAGGTATTGGGGAACTCCGCTTCCGATCTGGGTCTGCGAGGAAACCGGACGGATGGAGGCGATCGGCAGTTACGCCGAATTGCTGAACAAGCCCGGGCTGCGCGGCACAGAAGTCTGGGCGGAGGCCAAAACGAAGAATCCCGCCCTGCCGGACGATCTCAAGGTCCATAAGCCTTACATCGATGCGGTCAACTACGATTCACCATTCGCCGGCGGAGCGCGGATGCGCCGCGTACCGGAAGTCATCGACTGCTGGTACGACAGCGGCGCTATGCCTTTTGCGCAATGGGGCTACCCGCACCGCAACTTCGAGCAATTCTCCAAGTTGTTCCCCGCCGACTTCATCAGCGAGGCCCTTGATCAGACGCGCGGCTGGTTCTACAGCCTGATGGCGATCAGCACCATGCTGTTCGGGGATGAATCGCGACAGGATCCCGCATCCGAACCACGCCCCTTTCCGCATCCGTTTGGAACCTGCATCGTCTTGGGCTTGATGCTGGCCGAATGGTGGGAATCGAAGGATGGCAGGCAGCGATTCCTCTCCGAGGACGAAGCGAAACAGGCCTGCGGGGAAGGGGGGGTCGTACGCAAAGTCGGCAAAATGTCAAAACAGCTGCGCAATTACCGCAGCCCCAACGAAATCTTTGACGCCTATGGGGCCGACGCGCTGCGATGGTACTTCTTTGCGAACCAGGCACCGTGGAACTCGATCCTCTACAGCGAGCGGGCGATTCGCGAGAGTATCCCCGAGTACCTGTTGCGGCTCTGGAATTGCTACAGCTTCTTTCTGATCTACGCGGCGATCGACGGGTTCGATCCGGCGGAAGGACATCCAGGTCCCATCGAACAACTGAACGCCAGCGAACTTGCCGCGCACCCGGACTACCGACCGGTTCCCCAGCGCTCGGAACTTGACCGTTGGATCCTCGGTGAGCTTCGACGCACCTGCCGGAACGTCGTGAGGCAGATGGATGCCTACGACAATTATGGCGCCTGTTCCAGCCTCCACGCCTTCGTCGACGCGCTCAGCAACTGGTATGTCCGACGCAGTCGCGACCGATTCTGGGCGAGCGACAAATCCGATCGCGGCAAGCGTGACGCCTACTGGACGCTCTATGAGTGCCTGGTGACGCTGGTCAAGCTGACCGCTCCCTTCACGCCATTTCTCGCCGAATCGCTCTGGCGAAATCTGGCCGGCACGTTTGCGGGCCGCGCCCAAGCCAGCGTGCACCTATGCGACTATCCGGTCCCGGACAACGACGGATTCGATCGGCTGCTTTCGGAACGGATGGAACTGTTGCGCTCGATCGCGTCCTTGGGCCGTTCGGCACGCATGGACAACAAACTCAAGGTCCGGCAGCCGCTGGCCAACGTCGAGGTGATTCTCTCCGACACGCAACATCAGGCATGGCTCGAAGCACATGGCGAATTGCTCCGCGAAGAACTGAATGTCAAGCAAATCGAGTACACGCGCGAGGCGGAAAAGTACATCCAGTACCAGGTTCAGCCAAACTTCAAACGCCTGGGACCACGCATCGGCAAACATCTGCCCGCCGTCAAAGCGGCGCTGCTCCAGGGTGATCCAGCTCGATTCATGACCGAACTGCAGCAGACCGGCCTGCTGCGGCTCGAAGTCGCCGGCCAATCGATCGAACTCGATCGCGAAGATATCCAGGTCCGCCTCGAGGCGCGACCAGGCTGGGCGGCCGCGCAAAGTCCAGGTTGTGTCGTCGTGCTCAGTACCGACCTCACTCCGGACCTGATCCGCGAAGGGATCGCCGCCGACTTGATTCGCTCGATTCAGGAACGACGCAAGGAACTAGCCTGCCGCTACACCGATCGCATCGCGGTCGGAATCGTCGGAGCGACCGGGGAACTCACCGCCGCCATCGAACAATTCCGCGATGTCATCTGCCAGGAAACGCTGGCCCACTCTCTGTCGCTGGCTCCCATCGCCGGCGTCGAGGGCTCCGAGCGGGAGATCGCCGAACAGTCAATTACGCTTTTCGTGCGGAACGTCGCATGAGTCGCCTCACCGCTTCCCAACCGCCCCTGCCGATCGCCGTACTGATCTCGGGCGGCGGCACGACATTACGCAACCTGCTCGCTCGCGTCGCCGACGGCCGATTGACCGCCGAAATCCGGTTGGTGATCTCCAGTAGCTCGTCCGCCAAAGGCTTGCAGTTTGCCCGGGACGCCGGCATCCCCACACGCGTCCATTCCCCGCGGGACTTCCCCGCGGAAGCCGCGTTCAGTGACGCGATCTTCAGCGCCTGCCGCGAACAGCATGCGGAACTGGTGGTCATGGGCGGCTTTCTCAAGCATGTCAAAATTCCCCCCGATTTCCAAAATCGTGTGCTCAACATCCATCCCGGTCTAATCCCGGCATTCTGCGGTAAGGGATTCTACGGGCAACATGTGCACCAGGCGGTGCTGGATTACGGGGCCAAAGTCAGCGGTTGCACCGTGCATTTCGTCGACGATGAATACGATCACGGACCGATTATCTGCCAGCGTACGGTTCCCGTACTTTGTGGCGATACAGCCTCCAGCCTCGCCCAGAGGGTTTTCGAGCAGGAATGCGAGGCGTTGCCCGAAGCGATCCAACTCATCGCCGATCGACGCGTGCGCGTCGAGGGCCGGCAGGTCCGAATCGATTGAGTTCTCGCAAAGACGCCAAGTCGCAGAGTCCACAAATCGATGGATGAACTCGGGTTCCGGCAGGGCTCCGAGGTTGTGGTCCTAGGTCGGTTTCAGCGGCTTCGCAGGCGCCGAAGCCGTGTCCCCCGGCAGTCTGTCCGGTCGGAAATCTGCCATTCCAACATTCATTCTTGCGCGGATATGCACACACATCTCCATTCATTACAGTAATTCTTCCAATCAATGATTGAATTATATCATTACTATGCAATACTATCATTGATATTGACCGTTAATTTCCACACATTCGATAGTTTTTCACCTACCATGCTGGCTGATGAGCGACGAGATCGGTTGCTGGAGTTGGTCCGGCTGCGGGGATTTGCCGCGCTTCCCGATTTGGCGGGAGAGTTACAGGTTTCCGAGTCGACGATTCGGCGTGACCTAGACTTTCTCGAGGAAGCCGGTTCCGCGAAGCGGACACATGGGGGTGTCTTTTACACGGGGCCGAGTCCGAAACTGTCGCATTTTGATCAACGTCAGGCGGCCCATTGGGAACGCAAACGCGAAATCGCGAGTGCTGCCGCGCGGCTGATCGAAGACAACGACACGCTCCTGCTTGACGGCGGGAGCACGACCTACGAACTTGCCCGCCTTTTGGTTGGTCGGCCGCTGCAGGTGGTCACCAACTCCCTCCCTGTTGCCAACCTGTTTACCCGAAGCGACCGTTCGGACCTGGTGATGATCGGCGGTTATGTGCACAGCCGGACCGGCGTTTCGGTGGGGCCTTATGCAAATCAGATGTTAGCCGAATTAACAGCGCGGCGTGCGGTGCTCAGTGTCGCGGGCATTACCGAACGGGGCTATTTCAACAGCAATCTGCTGCTGGTGGAAACCGAGCGGGCGATGATGCGTGCGGCGGACGAGGTGATTGTGGTGACGGACAGTTCCAAATTTGATCGCACGAGTCTGGCGCATTTGTGTGATCTCCATGAAATCGACGTCCTGGTCGCCGATCGGGAGATTCCGGATGCCTGGCGGAAGCGGCTGGAGGGGTCCGGTGTGCGCGTTCTGGTGGCGATGACGAGCGAAGAAAATTGAGCGGAATTCCTGGGAAGGGACCATGAGCAGCAACTTGATGGCATCGATCGATCGTGCCGCAATCGAGCGGATTGTACGGCAGATTGTGGTCGGAGCGGCGGGCTCCGGCACGGGCGCGGCACCAGGTTCGCCGCGGCCGTCCGAACTGGTCGTGAGCATTTCAGCACGGCATTGTCACCTGACGGACGAGCACGTCGAGATACTGTTTGGACCGGGCCACAAACTGACCCCGGAGAAACCGCTTTTTCAGGACGGTTTTTACGCCGCGGCGGAGACGGTGATGGTGGTCGGTCCGCGTCGCCGGATGTTGCCGACGGTGCGGGTACTGGGACCAACGCGGCCGGCCAGCCAGGTCGAATTGGCGTTTACCGATTCGATCTCGCTCGGCATTGACGCGCCGGTCCGCCACAGTGGTCGCATCGAGGGGACACCGGGATGCGTGCTGGTCGGTCCCAAGGGCGTGGTGGAGTTATCCCAGGGTGTGATCCGCGCGGCGCGGCACGTGCATATGAATTTTGCCGACGCCGATCGTTATCAGGTGCGCAACGGCGACTTCATGAAATTGCGCGTCGAGTCTCCGCAATGCTCGATGGTGTTCGAGGACCTGCTGGTGCGGGCGGACGCCACCAGCAAACTGGAAGTGCATATCGACACCGACGAAGGTAACGCCTGTTACCTGGATTCGGCGACCAAGGTTGAGTTATTGAAGCAGGATCATGTCTGCGCGTGTCAGAAGAAGCATTAACGCGCGGCGCGATCGTTTTTTCTTTCCTTTGTTTTGGGAGTTGGTTCAACATGGCAAAGACGATGGAAGCGTTGGGAATGATTGAAACCAAGGGGTTTATCGCCTTGGTGGAGGCTACCGACGCCATGCTCAAAGCTGCCAACGTGCAGTTTCTGGGCTGGGACAAGGTCGGCAGCGGATTGGTTTCGGCCTTCGTGACGGGCGACGTCGCGGCGGTGAAAGCGGCGACGGACGCGGGCGCGGCGGCGGCAGGCCGCATCGGTGAAGTCGTCAGTGTGCAGGTCATTCCGCGACCACACGAGGACCTCGACATCGTCCTGCCACCGCCGGCGAAGCGCGGCGGCGGACGCGCCAAGTCGTCCGACGAGTAACCACAGCCAGCGCGGGGCTTGCAGCGATGCCTGGCCCGGCGCGACACCGAGGAGCGGCTTCGCTGCCGTCTTCGGTGCAATCAGAAACTTTCCCTTGTCAATGAAAGAAGACTCTATCATGCAAAGCGCGATTGGATTGATTGAAACCAAAGGACTGGTGGGACTGGTGGAAGCGACGGATGCGATGGCAAAGGCGGCCAACGTGCAGATCGTCAAGCGCGTCGGGATCGGCGGTGCGCTGGTCACGACCATCGTCAGCGGCGACGTCGGAAGCGTCCGCGCCGCCGTGGAAGCGGGTTCCCAGGCCGCTCAACAAGTCGGTGAGCTGGTCGGCAGCCATGTTATCCCCCGGCCCGCCGAGGGCCTTGTCGACGCCTTTATGTCCTGAACTTCCGCCGTGAGGGATCACGCGATGAAAATCCTGGTAGCCAATCTGGGGTCGACCAGCTTCAAGTACCGGCTGTTCGACATGTCGGACGAGCGACAGCTTGCGCGGGGTGGCATCGAACGAATCGGCGCCGCCGAAAGTGCCTGCTTCGTCGAGATCGGCGGTCAGCGCCATGCGTTGACGACGGCGATCCCCGATCATGCGGCGGCGGTACAAATCTGCCTTGAACAACTGACGGATCCGAATGCCGGTTGCCTGCGCGACGCGCGGGAGGTGGCGGCGATCGGTTTCAAAGCAGTGCACGGCGGAAGCATCAGCGGTGTGCAGCGGGTCACTCCTGATCTCCTGGAAGCGATGGAAGCCATGAACGATGTCGCCCCGGCCCACAACCCGCCTTACATCCGCGCAATGCGGTTGCTGGCGGAGCGGCTTGGGGAGATTCCTCTCGTGGCGGCGTTCGAGACCGGATTCCATGCCACGGTTCCCGACGCACAGCGGTTCTATCCCATTCCCTTTGAATGGGCCGAGCGTTTCCATGTCAAGCGATGGGGATTTCACGGCGCCAGCCACCGCTATATCGCGCATCGCATCTCCGAGCTGCTGCAGCGGGACGACTTGCGGACCATCTCCTGCCATCTCGGCGGTTCCAACAGCCTCTGCGGCATACGCGGACGGCAGAGCGTCTGCACGACCATGGGCATGAGCCCACAGTCGGGGCTGCCGCACAACAATCGCGTCGGCGACTTCGATCCTTTCGCGATCCCGATCATCATGCGGGCAACCGGTCTTACGCTGGAACAAGTGCTGCATGAATTGGCGGAGCGAAGCGGCCTGTTGGGGCTGAGTGGCGTCAGCGGTGACATCCGTGATCTGGAATCGGCAGCGGCAGCGGGCAACTCCCGGGCGCGTCTGGCGCTGGACGTCTTCGCTTCGGAAATCCGCCGGCACCTGGGCGGAGTTCTGGCGGAACTTGGCGGCGCCGACGTGATCGTCTTCACCGGCGGTATTGGCGAGAACGCCGACAGGGTGCGTGCCGCGGTACTGGGAAATCTGCACGAGCTGGGAATCTCGCTCGATCCTGCCGTCAACGCCACTGCCCGCGGCGAATGCCGCATCAGCGCCGACAGCAGTCGCACCCAGGTCTGGATTGTACCAACCAACGAAGAGCTGATTGTCGCGCGCCAGGCTCACCAACTCCTGCGGGACTCGAATTGAGGAACCGAAATCATGTTTGTCGCCCGAGTCACTGGATCGCTGGTTTCGACGCAAAAGGTCGCGTCGATGGTCGGCTACAAGCTGTTGATCGTGGAGCCGTTTCGCGTTGAGCCCAATCAACGGAAATCGCTGGCCACAACCGGGCGCACCTTCGTCGCCGTCGACACGCTGGGAGCCGGCGAGGGGGACTATGTACTGATCACGCAGGGCTCCAGTGCCCGGCTTACACCTGAAACTAAGAACTTGCCGATTGATACGGTGGTCGTGGGAATTGTTGACCAGATCCACGTCGAGCAACTTTGCCTTTATGCCCGTGAATCGGCCCAATAAGGACTCTCTCCAATGCAGTTGAACGAAGACCTGATTCGCAACGTGGTGACACAAGTGCTGGCCGAGGTACGGCGCGTTCCCCGAGGGCCGGCCGCGGCGAGCTTTCATGGCAGGCATGGAGTCTTCACCTGCGTCGACCAGGCGGTTAACGCGGCGCGGGACGCGTTTGAGCAGCTGTCAGAACGGACACTCGAAGACCGCAAGCGGATCATCGAGATCATCCGCAGGATATCCATCGACCAGTGCGTGGAATTGGGCACGATGGAGATGCAGGAAACCAAAATCGGCCGGCTGAAACATAAGATCGAGAAACTCAGGACCCTGGGGGAGCGTACTCCCGGCGTGGAGTTCCTTCGCAGCGAAGTGTTCAGCGGAGATCATGGACTGGCGGTCATCGAGCATGCTCCCTTCGGCGTGATCGGAGCGATCACACCCGTGACCCATTCGCTGCCAACCTTGACCGGCAATGCCATCAGCATGATCGCGGGGGGAAACACGCTGGTCGTCAATCCGCACCCCAGCGGAAAGCGGGTCGCGACCGAAGGCGTGCGGCGTTTCAATCAAGCGCTCTCGCAGGAGATCGGCATCGACAACCTGATCTGCATCATCGCCGAACCGACTCTGGAATCGGCGGCCGAGATCTTCAAGCATCGTGGGATCGCGATGATCTGTGTCACCGGCGGTCCGGCGGTCGCGCGAGCCGCCCTGAACAGCGGAAAGCGTGCGGTGGTAGCCGGCCCCGGAAACCCGCCGGTCGTGGTGGACGAAACGGCGGACCTCGATCGGGCGGCACGCTGCATCATCCAGGGCGCCTCCTACGACAACAACCTGCTCTGCATCGCCGAGAAAGAGGTATTCGTCGTCGCGTCGGTATTCGACCGCATGATGCAAGCGATGGAGAAAGCCGGCGCCGTGCGTCTGCAGGCGCGCGAAGTCGACGCCTTGACCAGGGCTGCCATCGTGCAGGTGGGCGACGGCGATCACAAGCATGACGCCCCCTCCAAAGACTTTCTCGGACAGGATGCCGCTCGACTGGCTCAGGCGGCCGGCCGGAGTGTCCCCGCCGATACCGAGTTGTTGTTCGGGGAAACCGATCTTGCCAACCCGTTTGTTGCCGTCGAGCAGATGATGCCGTTCGTGCCCTTCGTGCGCGTCCGTGACGTCGACGAAGGGATCGCCCGTGCCAAAGACGCGGAACATGGCTTCCGGCACACCAGCATCATTCACTCCCATAATGTGCGCAACATGACCAAGATGGGACGGATCATGGATACCACGCTGTTCGTAAAGAACGGCCCCTGCATGGCATCCCTGGGATTGGGCGGCGAAGGATATCTGTCGTTCTCCATCGCCGGACCGACCGGCGAGGGCGTCACCACACCGCTCACGTTCACTCGCGAACGCCGCTGCTCGATGATCGACGACTTGCGCATCCTGGGACGCCCGGCAAAGAATTCCTGAGGAGTAGTCCATGCAGACCGGCTGGGTCGTTGGTACCGCCACCGCGACGATCAAACATGCATCGATCCAAGGTTGCAAGCTGCTGGTCGTCCAGCCCTGCCTGGCGGACGGCCAGACGGCGGATGGTGAGCCGGTACTGGCGATCGATACGCTGGGTGCAGGTCGTGGCGAGCGTGTCGTGATCACCAGTGATGGACGGTTTCTGCGGGAAACATTGCGCGCGGAAGCGACGCCGGCGCGATGGAGCGTGATTGGAATCAAGGATTAATCAATGACCATGGCGGCCCACGAAATCGAAAGTATCGTTCGGGCTGTCGTTGCGCGCTTGCGTGAAGGGCAGGGGGGACGCGTCGAGCCGACGAGTGTCTCGCAGAGCACCATGTCCGCTGCGCCGGAGCTCGCGGGAGGCACGTTGCGTTTGACCGGACGGCTGGTCACCGTCGCGACGATTGCGGGCAGGCTGGACGGCGTCCGTCAATTGGAATTGCCGGCGGGCGCCGTTGTGACGCCGGCGGTGCGAGACCAGTTAAGGCAACGCAACATTCCGTTAAGGTTCACCCAAACCACCGCACCAGCCGCTTCTCCACCGATCACCTTGTACGTCCATCGAACCGATCCCGCATGCTCAACCGATCGATTGGCGACCAGCCTCGGCGGACAAGCGACTTTGGAATTATTGACGGCTTGCCCCGTCGAACAGGCGGTGGCGGAACTCGCCGCCGTGTTGACTCATTCCGCTTCGCGTGGCCTGTTGATGACGCGAGGTTGGGCCGAGGCGCAGGGGCTGGCGAACCGCTGGAGTTCGGTTCGGGCCTTTGCGGCATTCGATGCGCGCATGGTGCAATCCGCGCGGCGCGACTGGAACGCCAATCTGATGGTTATCGACCCCGGCCGCAGCTCGCAGCAGGAGATCCTCCACTTCACCCGTGAGTTTTTGCGATGCGAATCGGCGAAGTAATTGGCACCTTGACGCTCAACCGTTGCCATCCCAGCTTTGTGGGGACACGGTTGAAGCTGGCGGTTCCCTTGACCTTGCAGGACCTGCTGGGGAGCAGCTCGCCCCCGCAGGCTGATACCCTGGTCGTCTGGGATGACCTGGGCGCGGGGGTTGGTTCCAAGATCGCGATCAGCGAAGGCGGCGAAGCGGCACAGCCATTTCGCCCGCACGACAAACCTGTGGACGCTTACTGCGCGGCACTGCTCGATCAGATCGACGTCGCGCTTCCGAAATCACCATAATCCGCTTCGATGGAGACCTCATGACCAACCTTCACAAGATCAAACTCGATATCTGCGAAATTGGCCGACGCATTTACGACAAAGGATTCGCCGCCGCCAACGACGGGAATATTACCGTCCGTGTCGGGGAGAATGAAGTTCTCTGTACACCCACCATGCATTCCAAAGGCTTTCTGAAACCCGATGATATCTGCACGATCGACATGACCGGCAAGCAACTCGCCGGCAGCAAAAAGAGATCGAGCGAAGCCTTGCTGCACCTGGAGATCTACAAGCAGCGTTCCGACGTGAAAAGCGTCGTCCATTGTCATCCTCCGCACGCCTGCGCGTTCGCGATCGCCCGCGAGCCGATACCGCAGTGCATTCTGCCGGAGGTTGAAGTGTTTCTCGGCGACGTTCCAATTACGACCTACGAGACGCCAGGCGGCCAGGACTTCGCGAATACCGTGATTCCGTTTGTGAAAAAGACAAACATCGTGGTCCTGGCGAACCATGGGACGGTCAGCTACGGGGAAAACGTCGAAAGGGCTTACTGGTGGACGGAGATCCTCGACGCCTATTGCCGGATGCTGATCCTGGCCAAGAGCCTGGGACGCGTCAACTACTTCAGCGAGGCGAAGGAACGCGAACTGCTGGCGTTGAAAGACAAATGGGGGTTCAGCGACCCGAGAAACACCGCGGAGTACAAAGACTGCGACATCTGCGCCAACGATATTTTCCGGGAAAGCTGGCAGTCGTCGGGAGTCTCCCGCAAAGCGTTCGAAGCCCCGCCGCCGATGGGAGCGAAGGCACAGCCCGCGTCGCCAGCAGCTGGCAGTGGTGACGAACAGGAACAGTTGATCCAACTGATTACCCAGCGGGTGCTGGCGGCTCTTTCGGCTACGAAGTAACCAACCCCGCAAACTCCGCAATTATCCCTCTCGGAACATTCCAGGAAATCAGCAAATGAAAGTCAGTATCATCGGTGGCGGCGGGCTGGTAGGGTCGAGTGCCGGGTTCGCGTTGCAATGCGGCGGCGTGGTAAGAGAGATCGCACTGCTGGATGTCAATCAGGATCTGGCAGGCGGCCAGGCACTCGACATCATGCACGGCGGCCCGAGCGTCGCGGATCAGATCATCAGTTCCGGCGACTACCGGCATGTTCCGTCCAGCGATATCGTCTGCATCACGGCGGGGCTGCGCCGCAAGCCTGACGAGAGTCGCCTCGACCTGATCAATCGCAATACCGACCTGTTTGTTTCGATCCTGGACGAGATCGCTCGAGCGGGGCTTAAGCCCGGCGCGATGGTGCTGGTCGTTTCCAATCCGGTCGACATTCTGACCTACGTGGCAGCCAATCGACTCGGGTTGCCTCCGCAACAGGTGATTGGCCTGGGCACGCAACTCGATACGATTCGATTTCGCTCGTTAATCGCCCAGCAACTGCAAGCGCCGCCGACGCAGGTCCAGGCACTGATTCTCGGCGAGCACGGCGACAGTATGGTCCCGATCTGGTCAAGCGCAACGATCGGTGGACTCCCCTTGGAAAAATTTGCGAAGTGGACGCCCCAGGTAGCGAGCGACCTGTTCACGCGCACGAAAGGCTCGGGGGCCGAGGTCATCAAGAAGAAGGGAGGCGCTGGTTTCGCTGTCGGAATCGCGATCCGGGATGTGATCCACTCGATCGCCCTCGATCAGGGCCGGATTCTGCCCGTTTCGAGCGTGCTGTCTGGTTGTTATGAGATTCGCGACGTGGCGCTTTCCGTACCCACGGTGGTTGGTCGGCAAGGAATCGTCGCAACGCGCGAGATCGAGTTGTGGCCCAAGGAAGTCCAGGGACTCCGCAAAAGTGCCTTGGTCCTTCGGCAGACGCTGGAAACGGTTTTGGCGCGGATTGGACGCCGCTAGCGCGCGTCTCGACGGGTCCGCCGCCGACAGGTTATCCTGACGGCACCAGCGGGCCCTTTCCCTGGGCAGCTTCCAGGTGACTGGGGCGAATTCCGCGACGAATGGCGCCGTGGTCGACTTCGACTCCGGGTCACCGCGGGCAGCGGCGCTGGTTAGGGAGAATCGCCGTGCACAGTTTCAAGCCGCGGTTCGGGCTACTTTTTCTATTGCTGAAACTGCCCGGCATCTTGCCGTTCTGCCTGTGGGCCGCCGCGCCGCTGGCGGTACCGCTCGGCGCGACATCGCATGAGGAGCGCCCCGGCCAAACGCAGGAGCAATCCGATGATCACCCCAGTGAGGCGTTGGCGCGGAAATTCAAGGACGAGGTGCAGCCCTTCCTGAGGGACCAGTGTCTAGTCTGCCATGGGCCCGATCGGCAGGAAGGCAAACTGGACTTGAGGCCGATCCTGGCACTGGACCGTTTCGTCCCCCGGTTCTCGCTCTGGAAAGAGGTCGTTCGTCGCGTGCGCGATCACGAGATGCCGCCGAGCGAGGCGGCGAATCAACCTTCCGATCCGGCACGCAGGCAGCTCGTCTCCTGGTTCCAGCTTGCTACCGACGAACAGGCCGAGCGTCACGCCGGTGATCCAGGCATCGTTCTCGCTCGACGCCTGAATCAGTCCGAATACGACAACGTGATTCGCGACCTGACAGGCGTGGAGATCCGACCGGCGGGAGAGTTTCCAATCGATCCGGCCAGCGAGGCCGGTTTCGACAATACAGGTGAGTCGCTGGTCATGACGCCCGCATTGCTGGAAAAGTACCTTGTCGCCGCCCGCCACGTCGCTCGGCACCTGGTCTTCTATCCCCGAGGACTTCGGTTTGCGCCGCATTCGATGGTGACCGACACCGATCGCGACAAGTACTGCGTGCAGCGAATCGTTGAGTTCTACGGCAAGCATGAAGTCGATCTCGCGCACTACTTCGTTGCCGCATGGCGATTCACGCATCGGGAACGCCTTGGCATCAACGCGGACACTCTCGCCGCGCAGGCGATGCGGGACGCGATCAGTGCGCGCTACCTGGAACAGATCTGGCGCCTGCTGCGGAGCGACTCGTTGCCGGACGGACCGGTCCGCGCTCTCCAGGCGGCCTGGCAGGAATTGCCGGTCCCAACCGACGCTGACGAGACAACGCCCGTCGCCGAGTGCAAGAAACTGGCCGAACTGGCCCGGGAACTTCGCAAGCAACTGCGTTCCCCGGTGCGGAAACTCACCGTCCACGGCATCTCCGACGGCAGTCAGCCGCTCGTACTTTGGCGCAACCGCCAACTGGCGGCCAGCCACCGCCGCTACGACGGCACGGTGGCAACGGACGCCGTGAAGCTCGAAGCCGCGTGCAGGGAACACTGGCCGTCGGCGGCACGATACTGCGTTCTCGACGACCCGGATGGAGTCGATGCCGAGCGGTACAGGCGAAGTTGCCAGACATTCTGTGAGACCATTCCCGATACGTTTGTGGTTGTGGATCGCGGTCCCTATTTCGATCCCAATGCGGCGAACCAAGGCAGGTTGCTCACCGCCGGTTTTCATTTGATGCAGGGCTATTTTCGCGACGACCAACCGCTGATGGAACTGGTGCTCTCCGATCACGAGCGGGAATCGCTCGATCAGCTCTGGCGCGAACTCGATTTCATCACTCAGGTTCCCTCGCGCCAGTACAAGGACTTTGTCTTTTTCGAACGGGCGGAGCCGCCTCGATTCATGCTGGACGCCGAATTTGATTTCGCTCGCTCGGAAGACCACGACCTCGCCTCCCCGGACAAAATCGTTCGCCTCCGCCAGCTGTACCTGGCAAAGGCTCGACGACATGAAGCGAGCGACGAGGCGTTACAGGCAATCGAGCAGTACTTCGAGCAGATGGACCGCGCGATTCGCAGATTGGAGGCCGAAGCCGCCGCCGCGGAACAGCGGCAGATCGTCGATCTGCTTGAGCTTGTGGAACGTGCATTCCGCCGCCCGCTCGTTGACGCCGAGCGCGATGAATTCCGGCGGATCTACCACCAATTCCGCGACGCCGACGGGGCATCCCACGAGGAGGCGATTCGAGAGACTCTGGCAAGCGCGCTGATGTCGCCCCACTTCTGCTATCGCTACCTTCGGAATGCCTCCGCCGATGACGCCAATGCGCGCGTTCGTGAATTGACGGGGGTCGAGCTTGCGAATCGGTTGAGTTTCTTTCTCTGGTCGTCGATGCCCGATCAGGAACTGATGCAGTGGGCACAATCGGATCCGCCGCTTCGCGAACAGCCGCTGCTCGAACTGGTGCGGCGTCTTGTCCGATCGGAGAAAATCGGCGGGTTCGCGCAGGAGTTCGCCGGAAACTGGCTTGGTTTTCGCCGCTTTCAGCAGCATCAGGCGGTCGACCGCGAACGATTTCCACAATTCACGAATGAACTGCGCGAGGCCATGTTCGAGGAACCGGTTCGGTTTTTCGTCGACTTGTTGCGTAATAACCGGCCTGCGAACCAGCTGTTGCGCGCCGACTTCACCTGGGTCAACGGGGCATTGGCCAGCCACTACGGTATTCCATTTCCCGAAGAAAACCCTGAGCACTGGGTGCGGGTTTCTGAACGTGATGCGTCGGCGCCGACAGGCCGTGGTGGCCTGTTGTCGATGGGCGCGTTTCTGACGATGAACGCGCCCGGACTGCGGACAAGCCCCGTGAAACGCGGATACTGGGTGGTACGTCGATTACTTGGCGAGCAGATCCCGGCGCCGCCACCCAACGTTCCCGAACTCCCCAAGGACGAGGCGGCACTCGGCGACGACGCCGAGGTCACCCTGCCGATGTTGATGGCTCGACATCGGGCCGATCCGCAATGCTCGTCCTGCCATCATAAATTCGACTTCGCCGGTCTGGCATTCGAAGGCTTCGGCCCGATCGGCGAACGCCGCGATCGAGATCTCGGTGGTCGCCCCGTCGAAGACCATTTCGCCCTCCCGGATGGATCGACGGCCAAAGGCGTCGACGGCCTGCGGCAGTATCTGTTGACCGAACGCGCCGACGAATTTCACAGAAATCTTGCGGAGAAGCTCGTGACCTACGCGCTGGGACGGCCGCTCGTTCCGCCCGACACCCAGTTGTTGAGCCGGGTCCGGAAGCAACTCGCGGCCGAGGACCAGGGACTCCTCGACGTGATCGAGACGATCGTCTTGAGCAGCCAGTTTCGCACGACGCGCGTCGAGAACGGGGGCGCGAAATAGTGGATCTAACGGCGGACCCGATCACGGTTCCGTTGGCAGGACAGTTTGAATTGTGACAGAATGTCACCATCGCAACGGCTCCGCCGCGGAGGTCGCGACGGGGCATGGAGGATCGAGTCAACTCGATGAGGTGGATGACAATGGGACCGAAATCGTTGCTTGCCAGTCGCAGAATTTTCTTGATCGGCAGCGGAGTGACGATGGCATTGCCATGGATGGAATCGTTGCCGGTCTGGGGAGTGCAACAGGAGAGAGCGGTTGGAGATCCGACCGCGACTTCGGAGCCCGGCGTCGCGGTGCCGCCGCGGCGATTCGCGGCACTTTTCATGGGCAACGGAATCAGCCCGAAAAATTGGTGGGCACGGCAGGCCGAGACGGGCGAAATGGAACTGGGGCCCAGCCTGACGCCACTCAAAGCGCTAACTCCCCACCTGAACGTCATCTCCGGGTTGTTTAACAAACAGGCAACCGGCGTCGGAATCCACCCGGGCCAGACGGGCAACATCCTTTCGGGCGCATCGCTGCAACGGGGAGCCGTTTTGCGAGGCGGCATCAGTATGGACCAGGTGATCGCTGCCCATTTCGCCGACGTCACGCCTCAACCCAGTCTGGTGCTGGGCTGCGAGCAGCCGATCACCGGCTACCACGAAACCAATTTTTCGATGGCTTACAGCTCGCACATCTCCTGGCAAGATTCCAGTTCTCCCGTTCCGATGGAAGTCTATCCGTCGCTGGCGTTCGACAGCCTATTCGAAAATCACGGCAGCCGCCGTACCACCAGCATTCTCGATCGAGTCTCCGAACACGCTCGATCTTTGCGCCGCCAACTGAGTCACGCGGATCAAGAGAAACTGGACGAGTACCTCCAGAGCGTGCGACAAGTGGAGCGGCGCGTCGAACGCTCGCGAAAGCAGCTGCAACGTGCCGGCGAGAATGCGGCTCCAAGCGATCCGCCGCTCGTCAGCATGCCCCGTCCCCGTAACGGGCTCCCCGAAGACCTGCGCGAACATATGCGATTGATGGCCGATATCGTATCGTTCGCATTCCAGACCGATCGCACACGGGTGGCCACATTACTGATGTGCCGGGATTTGTCCGGGCTGTTTTACCCGTTTCTCGATGTCCGTGTCGCCCATCACCCCGCTTCCCACGAAGATAATTCGGAACCGTACGAGCGGATCGTGCGCTATTATGTAAGCCAGTTCGCCTATCTGGGCGAGAAACTGGCGGCAATGCCTGAGGGCGAATCCAACGTCCTGGAAAACAGCTGCCTGATGTTCATTTCCAATATGTGGTCCGGAAGCCAGCATGACTCGACGCGACTCCCCGTCCTGCTACTGGGCAGTTTGGGGCGGTCGCTGGAGACCAATCGTGTGATCGACTACACCGGCAAAGCGGACGATCAGCGTCGACTTTGCTCCCTGTACCTGTCGCTGATGCAACGGATGGGAGTGCCGGCCAGGACCTTTGGTGATGCCGAACAAGGGCTGAAAGAGATCGGACCGATTGCGTAGTTCATGGCGTGATCTGGATGCGATTGCCCTGCAATTTTGCCTTCAACCCGGCGCTGCCGGCAACTTCCTGGACCAGCCTTTCCAAGGTGACATCTTTCAGATTCAGATCGATGATCGCCCTTAACTTCTCCGGCGGCACGTCCGCCGCGATCTCCAACTCCAGTCCCTGGCTTTCGGCGATCTCGCGAACTACCCGAGCCAGCTCCTTTCCCTGAATCCGCAAGTCGTAGACGTCCTGCGTCTTTTGCGGTGCCTTGGTGACACGCGGTAGAGAGATTTCGCGCTCGATCGATTCAATCTCCTCAACAAGCCCTTCGACGCGGAGCGCGCCTTTCTCCCGTTTGAGATTCAGTTGCGGAAAGCGCCGGGAGAGTTCTCCAAGCCGAGCGTCGCTGAGGGTCGGTTTGGAGAAATTGCGCACGATCATGACGCGCTGTGGAAATGGAGTCAGAATCAATGTGGAACTTTTCGTATCGATCTTGAATGTCAGTTCAAAGCCGGCCAACAGCAGCGAGAAGCGCTCCACCCAGGCCATCGCGCCAAATTCGGCGGCGGGCCACAAATCGTGGGGAATCCGTTGCTCCAGGTCGGCAATCTCGAGTTTGCATTCCGTCGCCAATTGGCGCAACAAATCGCGGGGTGTTGTCAGCTCCTCCCAACGCATCGGCGATGATCTCATGGTCGCCGTGCGCAGGGCGGGAGGCAGTTTTGAGCAGTCGCCACGCCGCATCGCCACCACCGTCGCCAGTCGTTCGCTCGTTGATGTGGGGCCGATGTAAATGGCGTTCGAGAGCACCGAGATTCCTAGCTTCAACTGGCTCGCTAACTGCCGCAACGCGTCTCCCAATTCCGTATCGCTGACCTGGAACTGCAACGCCTGGTCCGGATCGACTCGCCGGTCGAGCAAAAACGCGCATTGATACGCGCTGGACAGCCTTGAGAGCGCCTCGCGCAAGGGAATGTCCTGCCACTTGAGCGAGAGTTGCTGTTCAAGTTTCCGCTGCAACTCCGAATTCCTGGTCGCGGCCCCGGCCGGTTCCTCCGCACGCATTGGGTTTTCGAATGGTGTCCAAAGCGACGATTGGCAAGCAAAGGCGACCGCGCCGAATAGCCAGAGATGGTAAGCTGGGAAAGCGGCGATAACCTTGTCGAGTAACCGGTACATAATGGCGTTGCCTCTCGGAAAAAGCCCCTAATCCTGGCGTCGAATCTGTTGTGCTCATTGCCCTGCCGCGGCGCGCCAATTAGACTCGAAATTGTTGTTTTTCTAAATCATTCAATTTCGAGAAAGTTGAACGAGTGGACCCCAACCTCAACCGTGCGCCGCGTCTGCAGACATTCTATCATCAATACCTCGACGACGAATGTTCCGCGCTGTTTGTGAGGTCAGTTTCCCAACATTACACGACCGCCACGCTGGAACGATTGGCGCTGTACGGATCGCGCATCAATCGGCGGGCCGCGGTCTTGGCCTTGGGATTTATTGCAAGTTACACCTCGAACGCCGTCATGGGGCAGGCGTTGCATGACAACGACCGGGGCGTGCGCATGTTGGCCGAGAACGGGATCCGGGAGATCTGGTGCCGTGACGGCAGCGATCTGCAGCAGCAGCAGATCGCGGTGATTGAGCGATTAAACGGTGCTCGTGATTTTCTCAGGGCGGAGCAATTGGCCACGGCGCTGATCGAGGAAGCGCCCTGGTACGCGGAAGCGTGGAACCAGCGGGCGATCGCATTGTACTACCTGGAGCGGTACGACGATTCCGCCAACGATTGCCATCAGGCCTTGGAGATCAATCCGTACCATTTCGGTGCCGCGGTGGGCATGGCGCACTGCTATCTTGAACTGACCGACGCCTTTGCCGCACTGGATTGTTTTCGCCGGGCGCTGCGTCTGAATCCGGACCTGGAAGGCGTTCGATCGCAGGTCCAGTATCTGGAAAAATCCCTGGAAGGGCAGCAGTAGCGCCGCGAACGAGGCGACGGAGCAGCTCGCTCATTCCTCCATTTCGAATTCCACGTCGCCTTCCGGTTCCTTGGGCCAGGGCGAGACACCGTGTCGCAGAATGTAGATCTGCACGGCGAATTCGTACCCAGCCCAACCGAAAGAGATCATCGCCAGCAGAATTGCTGTCGACGCGATCCAGCGTCGCGGGCCATGCAGTGCGAATACCGCCAGGCCTATGGCGAACGCCGCCAGCGCCATCGCCGCGACCGGCAGCGATTCCACCAGCAGAAAGCTGAATGCGGCAACCGCCGCCGATGCGATGCCAGCCACCAGATACACCGGCGCGCGCTCCGCGGACCTGGCGGCAGACGTCGTGGCGCGATAACTTCCGGACTGCCAGGTGGTGGAACTGTTGAACGGTGAGCCGCGCCGTGGTTCGCCGCCTCTGCGGTCCGGTGTCGCCACTCCAACCAGGGCCGCATCGTTTGGGGCCGCCTGCTCACCACGCTTTGCATCGGCAGTGCGAGGACCCGCCGATAGAACCGGCGACCGGCGCACCGGGGGTAGCCCGTCCTGGTCGGCGTGCATGGCAAACTCCGTCCCGCATCGCCAGCATCGATTCACCGATCCCAGCAGTTCCTCACCACATCGAGCACATGTGACCATCGCGCCTGCACCGTCGTTTGTCGCGAAACAGAAAAAGCCCCCAACGTACGACGCTGGGGGCTTGTTCCGTGCGACGATTCAGAATGTCAAAAGCGAGCCGGCCGTTGCGAAATTTAGCCAGCCGATTGTCTTTGAGAACTTACTTCACAAGACCATTGGCATCCGAAATGATCTTCTCGACGTCCTTATCCGTGATCTTGTCTTTTGCGAATCCACGGCTCGATGCGACCTTGCCATTGTGCCACATCATCACCGTCACGTCGGCATCACGGGAAATCTTGTAGCCGTCCGGACCTTCGTTGGTTTCAAACGTGGTCAGCGGCGTCTTGGCGATGTTCAGAGTCTTGGCGATTCCTTTAAGCTTCGATTCGACCGAGTCCGGTTCGTCGGAGAGGTAAACCACAAACGCAGCCATCTTCTTGTCGGAGTTCTTGGCAACCGTTTCATCAATCTTCTTGACCAGACCGGTCAAGTCGTCCGAGAGGCGTCGCGTAAAGACCGCCACCACCGGCCTCTGACCGTACTGACAACGATAGCAAAGCGTTTTTCCTTCGTTCGGTCCCGAGCAATCCTTCACATTGAAGGCCCCCACCGATGCTCCTACTTGCAGTCCGGACTTCAATTCGGCCGCGATCGCGACGCCCGTAAGGGTAAACGCGGCGACGGCCATCAGGGCAATCACTTTTTTCATGGATCGTTCCTTCCTCAGCTGTTGGCTAAAAAGAGTCACACGGATTAACAGGAATTGTATCGAATCTCATCAACTTTGCGAAAGACGCCAGCCGGGCTCGAGATACCGGCTTTACGCGACGTGCGGGTTGCCGGTTCGGCAGTCGGCGGCGGGAATCGAGACGGTTCTAGCCCGCAAGCAGCCCGGACCGGGCCAACTGGGCCAACGTTTCATCTACAATTTTCGTGAGAATTGGCCGAATTCGCTCCTCGTCCTTCACCGCCACCCCTTTTTCATGGATCATCATCACGCCGTTTTGCACCTGCTGTACGAGAAAATCCACCAGATCGGCATGGCTGCGGGAACCGTCCAATTTCGGTATCAGCTGGCGCTGCAGGTCACTGAGCTGGCTCGTGCCGTGCCACTGGTTCGTGACGATCCGCGACTCTTTGGCCTGCACGCGCATGAGGGGCGAAGCAACCGGCATGGACGCCACCTCCAGCACCGGGGTCAGCGGGAATGCGGTGAGATCGATGTGCGTCGTGGCAAAGCACCGTAAGAGCGGCTCGGCCAACGCACGCGCCTCTTTGTCGTCGCGGTCGGTGTCCAGTATAACCGGACCGTTGTAGATCCGAGATCGAGCGGCAGCCAACAGTTCCGAGAACGGAATCGCCCGCGGCCATTGTTCCTTGAGATGCACCATGGCGGCCTTCATCAGCGGCTCGCGCGTCGTCATCGTCGAACCGGGCCGCGTGAAAGTGACTCGGGTCTGCGGATCGAACTCGGTCACCGGCGATTCGGGAGCCGCGTCGCTCGCGACGTGCAAAGGGAAGACACATTCCGGTCCGGGATTACGCTCCAGGTTGATTTCCTTCTGGCAAAGCAACGTCTGACGGAACAGCCGATTGCGCACGAAGTCCATATACTGCTCGCGCTGCACCGTGTCCGAGCTGAGCGTCTTCAGCATGTTGGCCACTTCGGGTGGAAAATTGTTGACCGACATCACACTGAAATCGGCCTCACCCAGATACTGCAGCCCCTGTTGCTGTGCCCTTTCGATGAACTGATGGAAATAGAGCGGAGTGTTTACGGTCTCCAGGAATTCGTGCAGCAGATAGTAGTCCTCTTTGCTCTGCAGAAGTTTGAGTTCGTCGTTGAGCAGAATCCCGTAGGGGTTCTTTTCCGTCGGCACCGATTTTGCCAGGAAGTTCACCAGGGCCCGCGCTTCGCGAAGCTGGTCGGCCGGCTCCGTGAAGAACTGCGCCCGGTAGAGCATCACGTCGCGGATCATCCCGCGCATCCGCCAGCCTGGATTCGTGTTGTAACTGATGTAGGCGATCCCTTGCGGCGTGAGTAACTCCCGGCAAACGGCGAAGATCTTCTCTTGAACCGGTTCGGGAACCCAAGCGAAAACGCCGTGAGCGATCACGTAGTCGAATTCACCCCAGGATCGGTCAATCGTCAGAATATCACCATGGCGCAACTCGACGTTCGATATCCCCGTCGCCTCCAACTGCTGCTGGCCGCGCTGGATCGCTGTCAGGGAAAAGTCGAGACCCACGAAGCGGCTTTCGGGAAACCGCTCGCCCATCGGCAGCAGATTACCACCGCTCGCACATCCCAGTTCCAGTACCCGGCAACGATCCGGCATTGCCGGCGTCATTCCGCTGATCATTCCAATCGTCGCCAGCCGACTGGGATGCGTCTGGGCGAAGGGAAAACTCTTGTACGGCACCTCGTCGTACGGATTGACCAGTTCAATTTCACGTTGAGCCACGATCCAGTGCTCCTCAAGCCTCGGGAAGGGCCGTACCTGCCGCCTCCATGACATCGCCCAAGCTTGCGGAGAACTGAACAGAAAAACGCGTGGCCGGTCCCGTCGGAACCGGCCACGCGTCATAGTTTCAGCACGACCTATAACCGCTATTCGAACCAGCGGTCGAGCGCGGAATCCACGGAATCCTCCCTGCGATTCCTGACAACATCATGAACCAAATCGTCGAGCAAATCGTCAATGTCGCCCAGGCGAGACGCAGGCCCGGCGGCTGCTCGAAGGTTCCATCGGTCAGCGGCAGAATTGGCGATCAACGAAGCCGGCAGTGCTGGTGTCGTTTCGGCGACCTGAACCGATCGTTCCGATCCGATAAACATCGCTCGCGGATCCGCCAGCAACTCCATTCCATCGATATTGTTGGCCAGCACGTCGAACGCCGTGAATGCCCCCGCGGCTTCGCCTTCGCCGGACGGCGGCAGCGAATTCAGATAGTTGATCACCAACAACGCGTCGATCGGGAAGATATTGCCATCGCCGTCGACATCGTAGAACGGCGGAGGATTGCCCGGCAGAGGCAGGGGACCCGCGCCGTCCCGATTGATCTTGTTGATCACCAGCAACGCATCGATCGGTTCGACTGCTCCACTGTTATTGACATCCAATCGATCGCGGGAATTTTGCCACGCGGGCGGCGCCTTGGCGACATCCACCGTGACCGTGGCCTCGTTGGAACTGCTGCCCGCATTGTCCTTGACCAGGTACCGGAACGATACCGTGCCCACAAACTTCGTCGTTGGCGAATAGGTAATCGTACCGTCACCATTGACGGTCACCGAACCGCTCGCTGGCCCCGAACCGGTGTTGTACGTCACCGTCGCGGGATCGAGTACGCCATCCACGTCAAAGTCGTTGTTCAACACCGGTATGATCAGCGGAGTTCCCTGGATCGTGGAGGCTGAATCATTGAGCGCCACGGGCAATTCATTCACATTATTTACCGTAATCGTTACGGTCGCTTCCTTAGAGAAAAGCACCCCATCAAATACCTTGTAGGCAAACGTGACGTTGCCAAAGAAGTCGCGAGTCGGTGTGTAGTCGAACGTTCCATCGTTGCGGAAGACCAGCGCGCCGGTCGCTGGATCACTGACCTTGATCGCCGTTATTTTGTCGCCGTCGACATCAAAATCGTTGCTCAACACCGACTTGAATGTCTTCGAAGTGTCTTCGTCCATCGTGTAGCTCGTACCCGAATCGTTCACGGCCACCGGGGCATCGTTGACCGGTGTCACGATGACAGTGACCGTGCCCTCCGAACTCTTCGGATCGGCGAAGCCGTTCGTCGTACCATTGTCGGTCACAACATAGGTAAACGTATCGGTACCGGCAAAGTCGGCCGCCGGGGTATAGGTGATGACTCCGGACTTCAGGGCCACCGTCCCTCCCTTGCTGCTGGAGGAGCTTACCGAACTCAAGGTCAATGTCTGCGACGACTCGTTCGCCGGTCCTGTCGTATCGTTGGTCAACAGTGTCGAGGCATTGAACGACAAAGCGATGTCCTCGGTTGTGGAACGGTTATCGTTCAAGGCGATCGGAGGATCGTTCACCGCCGTGACCGTGACGCTGACCGTGCCCTTGGTCGCCTTGCCGTCAAAGTTCCCGTTCGTCGTCCCGTCGTCGGTAACGGTATAGGTGAAGGAATCGGTCCCGAAGAAATCGGCGGGAGGCGTGTACGTTACCTTGCTGCCCACCAACGACACGGTTCCACCCGATGTACTCACCGCGTCCACTGCGGTAACGGTCAGCGTCTGCGTATTCTCATTCGCCGGTCCCGCCAGATCATTGGCCACCAGGTCGGCCGTATTGATCACCGCGGCGATATCCTCCGGCGTAGCGAGCTTGTCCAGGGTAGCCACGGGCAGATCGTTCACTTCGCTGACCGAGATCGTCACCGTTGCCGTCGAACTATTCGGACTTGCCTTGCCGTTCGTAGTGCCATTGTCGGTCACGGTATAGACAAACGTATCGATACCATTGAAGTTCGCCACTGGCGAGTAGGTAATCACGTTGGTTGTCGTATTCAGCAGCACCTTGCCGCCTTGCGTCGACGTGGCAGGCACCGCGGTCACTCGCAAAGTCTGCGTGAGCTCGTCGACTGCGGTAACCGGCCCTGGAGCGTCGTTCTTCTCCAAGGTCCCCGCGGCGATCGTCAAAGCGGTATCCTCGACCGCCGTCACCAAGTCATCCGCGGCAACCGGCGCATCGTTGACTTCCGTGACGGTCACCGTCACAGTTCCAACGGCCGTTCTGGCGTCCGCCGAAGCGTTGGTCGTCCCGTTGTCCCTGACCACATAAGTGAACGTGTCGGTACCGACAAAATCGGCTGCCGGAGTAAAGCTGATCTTTCCTCCCACAGCGGACAACGAAACTGTCCCACCCTTGCTGCTGGTGGAGCTGACACTGATCACCGTCAGAGTCTGTTTGGATTCGTTCGCGGGCCCGGCAGCGTCGTTCGTCGTCAGATCCACGCTGTCCAAGCTGAGCAACGTGTCCTCGGCCATCGATCGCGCGTCTCCGGTCGGAACAGGATCGTCGTTTACTTCATTGACAATGATCCGCACGGTTCCCACGGACGATAATGCCGGATTACCGTTATCGGTCAGTTCGTAGGTGAAGCTGTCGGTCAAGCCTGTGTCGACCGAATTAAAGTCCTTGGCCGGCGTATAGATCACGTTCGAACCCACGATCACAACTTTTCCGCCTTGCGACGAAGCCGCGCTGACGTTGGTGATCGTAATCGTCTGGCTCGTTTCCGGATCGGCGGTGCCGACCGGAGCGATCGGGCCTGGAGCGTCGTTCGTCAGCAGGCTCGCCAGACTGATGGTGCGCGACGTATCTTCCGTAGCCGTTTCGTTATCGACCCCCGCGATCGGCGCGTCGTTGACGGCGTTCACCGTCAACGTGACAGTCGCTCTCGACGTCTTGGGATCGGCCTTGCCGTTGGTCGTTCCATTATCCGAAATTGTGTAGGTGAACGTATCGGTACCGTTGAAGTTGGCGGCTGGAGTGTAAATCACCCCCGTACCTGTCAACTGCACACTACCGCCGCGGGCACTGCTGCCGCTGACTGACACGATCGCGAGCGTCTGCGAGTTTTCATTGGTGGGACCTCGCGAATCGTTCTGCAACAGCCCCGTCGTGGATAACGTCAACGACTTGTCCTCGTCCAATACCCCTTTGTCGTCGGCGGCGGTCGGCGCATCGTTCACTTCGGACACAGTCAAGGAAACCGTACCGGTCGCCGACAAATTGAAGACGTTGCCCGCCGTATTGTCGTCGGTAATCGTGTAAGTGAACGTATCGGGACCGAAGAAGTCGGCCGGCGGCGAGTAAGTGATCTGGCCGCCACTGATCGATACCTTGCCTCCCTGGATCGACGTCGCGCTGACCGAGACGGTCAGAACCTGGGAACTCTCGTTGGCAGGTCCGGCCGAATCGTTAGTCAGCAGGTCCGCCGAGTTGATCAGGAGATCCGTATCCTCCGCCGTGCCAGAAAAATCATCCAAGACGGTCGGGGCATCATTGATCGGCACTACCGTCACAGTGACGGTACCGGTCGCCGAACGAGGATTGACAGCACCGTTCGTCGTCCCGTTGTCGGCCACGGTGTAAGTAAAGGTATCGGTACCGTTGAAGTCCTTCGCCGGTGTGTAGATCACCTTGGTAATCTTGCCGCCCGACGTTGTCGTCGAGACCTTACCACCGTTAGGTGTTGTCGGGCTCAATGAAGTGATCGTCAGCGTCTGCCCGGTTTCGTCGGTCGCGGTAGCGGGTCCCGGCTTGTCGTTCGAGAGCAGCGTCGCCGGATCGAGAATCAGGACCACATCTTCATCGGTCGACACGAAATCGGTTGCAGGCACCGGCGCATCATTGACTTCCGACACCGTGACGGTAACGGTTCCGGTCGCAGTCTGCGGGTCGAACACGCCGTCGGTAAATCCATCGTCCTCGATCACATAAGTGAACGTATCGGTACCCGTAAAGTCGGCCGCCGGCGTGTAAATCACGTTGGTGCCTTTGAGCTGCACCGAGCCGCCTTTAGCGCTGGTGGCGCTGACGGAGATCACCGTCAAGGTCTGCGCCGATTCCTGCACCGGTCCGGGCACATCGTTGGCAAGAAGCTTGGTGGCCGTGATCGTTACCGTCAGATCCTCCTTGGTGGCGGCCGTATCGTTGCCAGCCACCGGCGTGTCGTTCACCTCGGTCACCGTGATCGAAACCGTGGCGGTCTCGTTCGAGACCAAACCGGTCACATCCCGCAACCGATAGGTGAACGAATCGGGACCGAAATATTCGGCGTTCGGCACATAGGTGAACGAACCGTCGGTCTTATTGAAAACAAACGTCTTGGCGTTGACCGGACTGGAGAGCAGAATGACTTCGGCAATGGCATCGCCATCGGCGTCGAAATCCCCGTTCAAGACACCGGTCACTGCGGTAGTCGTCAGGGTACCATCCTCAGGCACGGAATAGTTATCATCGACCGCCACCGGTGGAGTTCCCGGCAGGACGTTGATGAAATAGTCTTCCACTTCTCCGCCCACCGCGACACCGCTGGAGGCGAGACCACCCGTCGTGCTGAGGCGGAACCGACCGTAGGTGGGTCCGGCTTTGGCATCGATCGGCGTCGAAACCTGGAAAGTAAATGTCCCGGCGGGCACCGCTCGGCTGCGGGAAATCTGTTCGAACGGATCGAGGAAATCGCCGTCGCCGTTCCAATCCATCCAGGCGTCAAGGAAACTGGCGCCGGAAGTGTTGATTGTCACGGGCGTCAGCAGTGTCAGCGGATTGAACGGGATATTCAATGGGCCGCCGAACGTCACGCCGTCGTCGCCGCCGTCTCCATTGGCGCTGGCTCCAGGAACTCCGTTCGCCTCGGTGGTCGGCAGTGCCGAACCGAGGAAGATCGCGCCGTCGACATACACCGCGTGCCGAGCTCCATCGTCGACGAATAACGTGCGATAACTGATCGGCGCGTCACCGTAATCGAGAATGGCGCCCGGCAACAAGATCGTAAAGCGGGTCTCGCCATCGACCTGATTCGATTGCAGCGCGTTACCGGCCAGATCGCGAATCGCGCCCAGTCGGAAGTTGTTGATGCCAGTGACGCTGGTCGCTCCATCGACAAAAATCGTCGACCCGCTGCGGGCCGAAGAGGTTACGCCGTTAAAGCCAGCGTTGCTGACCGCGTTCTGGATCAACGCCGCGACCTCATTCGCCGAGTACGACGCGTTCACGAGCACAGGTACGGCCCCACCTTCGACGCCGGCAAATGTCAGTCCGACGGCGCCGGCGGAATCGACCACGTACGACGCAGTTTCGTTCAACTGGATCAGCCCCGCTCCGAGATAGGTCGGGTTCAACCCCAACCCGGAGGCGCGAATCACCGCGATAATCGAATTGCTGACCACATCGCGGTTCGACCCTGTGGTGTAGCTGATGCGGATATTTCCCGCGGTGACGTTGTTATTGTTGTCCATCTCGAAAGTCTCAGTCACGCCACCCGTTATGATCGAGAACGCCTCACCGTCGGTGATTCCGGCGCCGTTCGGCACCTGGATCGTGATCGCCGGAGTGACACCCGGCAGGCCATTCACCGTCAGTGTCGGCGCAAATACGGTATTGATCGTGTGGGCAGTCGTGCCGCCAAGGTGGACCAAACCGCTGCCTAGATACCTCGTATCCGGCAACGCCAGACCGGCATTGCCAGCGATCAGCGAAGCGAACGTCCTGGCGATTTCCTCATTCGTCTGCGAGTAACGGAATGGAATCGCGACGCGACCGGCGCCAACGCCGTCGCCCACACCGAGATCCTCGAATTCATAGCGTACGACCGTCGCGCCATTTGAAATGGTAATGCGATCGCCGTCGCTGACCCCGGTCGGAACACCCGTCCGCTTGAGCACGGAACTCTGCGGCACGGTTACGGTGTGATTCGATCGACTCCCAAGGTGAACCCGTCCATTGCCAAGATTGCGCGGACTCAGGCCGAGGTTTGCGGCCGACAGCGCGTTGGTGATCGCCGTCGCAATATCGTCCTGGGACTGGCCGGTCTGGAACGGGATCGCCGTTGCGCCGAACGACACGTTGGTGTTACGGTCGAATTCAAACACAACCGTGGCCGACCCATCGCTGACGACAAACTGGTTGCCATCGCTAATACCGCCGGTCCCCGCTCCCTCGACCGGAACTTCCAAAGCAAACGTCTGCGGCACGGTGAGGTTGTAGCCTGTTTCGAACTCGAACGTGACCGTACGTCCGAAGGCGTCCGAAACCTCGAATTGCGTGCCGTCGCTGATCGAGTTGCCGTCGGTCGCGGCGACGACGAATCGATCCTTGTTGTTCAGACTGATCACATAGCTGCTGCGATCGCGCCAGATGCCCGAGAGCGGCGTCAGTCGCAGGATCTGACTGGTCGCGTTATAGCCCATGACATAGTCGATGCCGTTCCGCAGGAACTGGCCATCGCGCGTCACCGTGACGGCGTCGGCGGCGATCGTCGTCGCATCCACGCCCACGCCCTCGAACGGGCTTAACGGTCCGAGACCGTCACTGAGCAACAGTTCGAATCGTTCGATGATTCCCGCGGTCAACTGTACGATCGTGAGCCGCGGATCGATGTCGATATTGTGCGGATCGTTATCCGCCGGATTGATCAACGAGACGAACGGACCGACGATGTCGGATCGTTCCACCGAGCCACGATCCTTGAAGATGTTGGTGCCAAGGCCCGGAGGCGGCGACGCCAGTGGATCGTCGACCCGCAACTGACCGAACACGTCGCGATCCGGCGCCACGACGTTGGATTCCGGCATGCCAAGAGGCGCTTTCACACTGACGAAACCAAACCGATCCGGCAACGTGTTGATTGAACTGTCAATCGCCAGGCTGCCGAACTGCAGGTAGTAGTTGTTCTTGGCCGGATCGAGGAACAATGCGTCGGCGGCCGAAAGCAAGATCGGGTTGCTTCCCAAGGTCGGGTTGCTGGTATTGTCCTTGAACAGCGTCGTACCAACGACCGTCGTCCGCGAAGTCCCATCGATCGAGATACTGGTTTCAGTACCGGCAATAATATTGTTGGTCAAGGTCGGGCTGGCATTATTCGCTACCTGAATGCCGATTCCCTGCGAGTTTTGATTGCCGACAATCGTATTATTGTTTTGATTGCCGACAATCGTATTATTGATGATCTTTCCGAACGGAACCACGGCAATCGGATCATTGGCCGGGTTGGGGTCGCCCGCGAACACAATACCGGCCTGTCCGAAATTGAAAATCAAGTTATTCGAAATTATCGCTCCGGGAACGAGTCGCTCGTTGTTCAGCGACGGGAAATTCACGGCAGAGCCCGGGTTCGGCAGGTCGGACCCCGACGAGCGAGCGCCGGATTCCACCCGGATGCCGGCCTGCGTGGCGTTGCGAATGATATTCGAAGCGATAATCACAGCGCCCTGACTTCGCTTCAAGTTGCGATCGCCAAGCCGATTCACATCCTCGGCACCGGCTCCAGTTCCGCCCGGCGCCGGGGTAACCGTCACGACATCCACACCGGTCACCAGACCGGTTTGGACGTTGCCACTGATACTGACATAGCCCGATAGCGCTGCGCTGATGGTCACCGTACGTACGCCATCATCGGGTGTCTCGTCCACCGTATTGATATTGAACGTCGCCGTCGTGGCGTTTGCCGGAATATCCACGAACGGATCGACGGTGAGTTCGCTCGGGTCACTGCTGAACAGGAACACGCGTTGCCCAAATGGCTGCGATATTGATAGCGTAATCGTTCCGGTCGCCGCATTGGGACCGGTATTCTCCGGCAAGGTACTCACCGGAATGTCCAGGAACAGGAACTTGGTACCATCGTCGTCGGTGACGTCGATCACGTCCGAGACACTCTTATACGTCACGCCAGCCACCGCCGTAACAAACACGGCCTGTGTCGAATCGGTGATCAGGTCATCGACGGCGTCGAGCTGCACATCGATGAACGACTGGCCGTTCGGAATCGTCACGGTAATGCTCGCAGCGGGACCGCCCGCGCCCTGCAGCAACAGTTCGGTCGCATCGCTGCTGGTGATTGTTACAACCTGATCGCCTTCGGTGATCGGTGTGCCGTCGGACTGAGTGCGACTGATTCGCGCCGTGGCGAATCCCGCTCCCCCGCCTTCGGAGACGCTGATAGGACCGATTTCCACAGTCAACTTGGCCTGATTCGGCACCTCCGTGCCACTCGTGATCCAGGCACCGCGCCCCATCATTCCAATCACCAGCGCATCATCGGCCTCGTCGTAATCGAAATCCCAGACCAGCGTATTCGGCAACCCGGCGCCATAACGGCTCCAAGCATTAAACGGGTTGGGGCTGCCGCTGGCGAGGTTCGTGCGAGCGACATCGATATCGATTTTCGCGACGCCGTGCTGTCCGCCGACGAGCAACATGTCCAGGTTGCCCGACGAGCGACGCACGTACTGCAACTGCCTGTACTCGCCGATAATCTTGGACAGACCGCCGGCTTGCGCAGGATCTCCGGCGATCTCGATCCAAGATCCGCCCTCGTTCTCCGACATGTAAATGTTGTCTTTGTCAATGACAAAGACAACGCCATAATCATCCGGGTCGATGACGACATCCGTGATACGATCGGTCTGACCGGTGTGGATGTTGGCGAATCCCTGGCTGGGCAGCGGCGACGTGCCGAGGCCAAATTCGCGGAAGAAGACGTTCTGTCCGGCCACGACCCACAGCACGGCGTCGTTGGCGACGCCATTCTTGAATCCGCCGAAGGACATTTGCTGGATTTCCTGGCCGAGGTTGATCTGCCTGACGGTATCGCCGCGGTCATTTGACTCGTAGAGGAAGTTGACACCGCCGATGACCAGTTTTCGCTGGTCAACGACGTTCAGTTCAATCGGCGTTCGGAACTGTTCGAGAATGCTCGACCCGCCGCCGACAAACTGCAACGGCAATGAGCCCGACAGACCGGGGACAATGACGACGTTGTTATTGGCATCGTAGACCGTCCGAGTAAACGCCATGCCGTTGATATAGCGCGGGATGATCTGAGCCGGGTTACTCAGCAGTTCCGACGACTCGTAACGGATCGACAGATCGGGCAGCGAGGTATCGTCGACGGCCGTGTCCCCACCGCTGTGGACCTTCACGGTTCGCCAGATCTTGGAACCCGACTCGACTTGTTCCACCGTGCCGGTATTCAGCGCGCCGCCGATGATGACGTTCGAAATCGAGTCGTAAGAGATATCGTGGAATTGGGTCGCCTGCATGTTGCCGTTCAGCGAGAACCAATCGCCGGTGTTTGTCTTGGGCAACGTGCGCCGGTAGATGCCTCCATCGTCCAGTTGGATCATATGGTTCAGCGCGTCGAACGTGATGAATCGCGATCCGGAATGCGGCGCCGAATCATTGAACGTTCCGCCAGGATTCTGCGGATTGACGAACCCGGCGGGCGTCGCGCCCCAGGTGATTACGTTCGAGTTGGTGATATGCACGAATTGCCGAGGGTTGAGGCTGGCGGCGGGAATCCGCGCATCGCCACGGAACAATCGACCAACGTAGTCAAACGCGCAGAAGTCGTTGCCGCGGGTCTCCGGCGCGGTCCGCGGTGGACATGGGTTCGTGCCAGCGGGCAAGTTGTAGCGAGGCACATACGGTATGTGTGAATCGGCCCCGATATACACGATGTTGGGATCGGTGGGATCCGCCGCCAACGTGAAATAGATGTCGCCGCGACCGCGCATGAAGATGTCGTCGCCAAAGGGAGTATCAAGGATCGCCATCGGTGTCCAGCCGTCCAGATTCTCCGGCGCCGGTCCCGATGGAGAGTCTGGGTCATACCAGCCCATGTAGCTCAACGATCGACCCGACGGATCAACAATCCCCAGGAAGAGTCGATGTCCGGCGAGGCGATCCGCATCTTTCGTGATCGCCAATCGGGCATTCGGCGCGGTTTGCAGGGCGGCATTGATGTCGCCCGGCCCCTCGTTGTCGGACACGTCGACCCAGGTGGCGCCACCATCCTCCGAACGGTAGACGCCGGCCTCGGAAACGTTGGTCGTCGATTCGTCCTCGCCCATCAAGGCATAGAGCCTGTTGGCATTGGTCGGATCTTGAACCAGGTCGAAAATCCGACCGTCCGGCAAGTTACGGCCGCGGAGCGGATCGAGGTTGTTCGGACCGACGATCAGACTCTGCGAGGGCCCGCTGATCTTGGTGAAGGTGAGTCCGCCATCGGTACTGCGGAACATTCCCGGAATGTGATTGAACGGCGCGGGGTTGGGCGGCGATGGAGGCGTAAAGTTGAGATTGTTGCCGGAAACCACGATGGTGGCGTTCGGGCCCGATCCAATCATCGCAACGCGATCAATATTTACTTGCTGCAGGCCATTCGAGGAAACATGGTTTTCCACCGAGACGTGCAACGTGTAAGTCTCACCGGCAAGCAACTCGGTTCCCGTAACACCGCCGATCGCGCCGACCGAGGGGTACTTGCCAATACCGACGATGTAATCGCCCGGCGTTGCGACGACACAATCGATGAACGGATCACGCCGAGAGGAACTGCCGAAATCGCCGTAGCTGATCGGCGAGTCGTCGTTGGAGCAGACCTGCCCCGTGAAGGCATCCCCGACGACGTTGCCGTCCGCATCGTAAAGGAACATCGCCATGTCGGGTTGCATGTGCGTATCGAGCGAAACATGCAGGGTATAGGTCTCGCCAAACAACAGCGGCGTCCCGTTGGGATTGGCGGCATCCGCCGGCCCCGCCACCAGAACGGCATAGCGCCCGGGCGCGGGAAATACGCAGTCGACGAACGAGTTGAGATTGGTGGTACTGCCGTCCTGGCCGAAGCTGGTCGAGGAATTGTCGTTGCGGCAGGGAATGTTCGTATTGAGATCGCGCACCACAGCCCCGGAGGCGACATCGAAGATCGTAATGATCGTGTCGGCGGAGGTGGAGTCAATATCGAAGATGCCACGATCGGCCGCATTAAAGATCGTAAACGAATAGAAATGCAGTAGATCGTCGCCAAAGCCTTGAACGGTAGTATGAGGAATCGTCGTCGACGTATTGGTTGTCGCGTCGCCGATATTCGGATCGAAATCCAGCAGTAACGGGTTCTCGTCCAGATCGCGAGCCGTCCCCAGCGTATCGTGCGGCGGCAGCGGTATCACTTCCTGCAAGGAAAGGTGCAGCAGGTACGAATCGCCGTTGGCCAACGGCTGGCCGGTAAGCCCACCATTGGCAGCGACCGACGGTGAAGCGCCGACAGCGATCACAAACTGCCCGCTGCTCGGGAAAATACAGTCGATGAACGAATCGCTGCTGGCCCCTTCGATATTGGACGCCGGTGTATTGTCATTGACACACGGCTGCCCAGTCACCGCGTCCGTGACCACTTGATCGTTCAGCGGATCATAGATCGCGACAAAGGTGTCCGATCCGACAGACTCGTCGATATCAATAATGCCACGATACCCGGCGCTTTCGACCACGAACGAGTAATAATCGTACGAGCCGTCTCCCAGCCCGCGGATCGAAGCATGTGGGATCGTCGTGGAGATATTGCCGACCGCATCCTCGATCAGCGGATGAAATTCCTTCGTGAATACGAATCCACTGGTATCTTGGGCTGTTGCGATACTGTCGTTGGGTTCAATCTCGTGTTCGGTGCGCGAGAACTCCTTGGCCACTCGCTCCATCGACACATGCAATGTGTAGGCGTCATCGGCACCCAGTGCAGCGCCGGTAAATCCGCCATCGACAGCGGATGCTGCCCCGCCGGCAACGCCAACGACATACCTGCCCCGCGCCGGGAAGACACATTCGACAAACGAATCGCGCACGTTCGCGCTTCCGCCAGCACCCGTCGTGATCGGCGAGTCATTGTTGTCGCACTTGAATCCGGTCGTGACATTGTAGACCACGTCACCCGTCACGGCGTTGAAAATCGCAACTCGCGTGTCCGTAACGCTGAACGGATTATCGATGTCAAAAATGCCGCGGTCACCCGCGCTTTCGACAGTAAACGTGTAATAGTCGTACGATCCATCCCCGTTACCGATCACGGTGATGTGCGGGATCCTTTCGGACTCGACGATGGCGGCGTTTAAATCAAGGCTCCAGGTCGCCAGTTCCAGTGTCTGGCCAGCCGTGGGAGAACTATTGTCCTCGACGTCGACCACTGTATTTTCCCCATGATCGATATCGAAGATCACGCGGGAATTGGGCACGGCCACATTCACGGAATAGTAATCAAACGAGTCCCCACCGGCCGGATCGATCGCGCCATAAGCCGTAACGTGCGGGATCGTCGTCGACGTATTGCTGTCGCGGTCGCCGATGTCCTTGTTGAAACCCGTGCTCCAGGAGGCCATTTCCAGATCGGTGGGAGTCGCGATCGCGTCGTTCGGTTCGACTTCCACGACATAATTCGGAGCGGTCGACGCGGGACTGTTGCCGAGTTCGACCCAGGTCGCGCCTTTGTCCATCGAAAGCAACAGACCGGTCAGCGTCCCCCCTTCGTAATTGAAAGGATTTTTGCCAAGACCGGTCGCCAGCACGGTCGCCGATCGGCCGATCCCGGCCAGAATCACATTAGGATCGATCGTGTTCCTGGGATCGGGGTCAGCGCCGCTTCGAGCGAACGTCATGGCGCCGATCGACAGCGAATTTTCGTCGTCCGTCAGCGGTACCCAGATCGGGTCCCCAGACGTCGTGGTGGAATTGGTCGTCTTCCAGATACCACCATTCGCTGTTCCAACGTAAATCACCTTCGCATCGTGTGGATCACCGATCGCGGCCTGGATGGCGCCGTTCACCTGGTTGTTGAGCTTGGTCGGCACACCCTTGATTAATTCCACTTGGGCTGACGTCAGGTTTTCCACCTGCCCGTCGATTGACGGCGACGGTCCCTGATCCACCCAGACGACCTCGTCCGGATTAATCACATCGATCAGCTCATCGACCACCGTCAAGTTACGCAGGCCGCTGGTGAATCCCGGCGCGACCGCGACCATCAATACGGTCTGGTTGCCGTCCTTGATGATATCGTTGATCGCATTGACCGGCACCGTCACCGAATTCTGTCCCACCGGAATTACGGCGGTCGCGGCCACGGTTGCCTCGGACGGATCCAGCGAGCGAAGGGTGACCGTCAGCAGGTCGGTGGTCAGCGTATTACGGGTAATTGTCATGGTGGTGGCGGCATTCCCGGCACCTTCGGAAATCGACGCCGCGCCCAACGTCACCGTCAACGTCGCCGTCTCGTCGTCCAGAACATCGACACTGTCGCTGACGCCGGCATAACCGACGGCGCGTGGTTCGATCACGACCGTCTGCGGTCCGTCGGCGATCGTATCGTTGACTCCGCTGATCACAAACGTCGTGGACGACGCATTCACCGGAATGGTGACACCCGCGGGAATCGAGACTTGCGAGCCGTTGTGAATCGCCGTCAGCGACACATTCAGCGGCGACGTGGTCGCTCCCTCGCGCACCACGGTGGCGACGACCGATCCGTCTTCCTGGATCTGATCGACCGGGATAATCACAGTGACATTGAACGGCGTGCTGAGGAAATCGGCCTGGGTCGCGTGGTTCAAGTGCACGCGATTGCTGCCTTGGGTCGACGGGCTGGAAGTGTCGCGCAGGGTCACCGACGCGGAGATACCGAGTCGTCCCGCCTGATATTCATTATTGATCGCGTCGCGGATTTTCACCGCGATCTGGTCGTCACGATCCGACGCCAGGAACGGCACGCGCACATTCGTGCCGGTGAGGACGGCGTCCGTACTGAACTCGAAAACCATGTTGACCAGGCCGTCGTTGAGCGAGAAGGTCTGTCCCTCGGTGATCTGGCTGCCCGGAGGCGCCGTGAGCGAAAAGCTATCCGATTGCCGGTCGTTGGTGTCGAACGTCGTGAAGATCAGCGAGTCGGGCGCAATCGCGGAGATCGGCGAGCCGATTCCCGGTTCACCTCGAATAAAATCTTGCGCCCGGCGGATTTCCAACTCGTAGGGGCCCATCAGCGATTGTTTGGGAGCGCCAAAAACCGGATTGGTGGGCACATTGAAGAAAGTGTCGTTGTTGGTCGGCGCGGCGGTAACGATTTCGCCTCGCTCGGCGAACCCGACCAAGATGTCATCGATATACAGGCCCTCGAACTGATTGTTCTGGGCTCGACCCACATTGTTGGCCCCGACCCCCGCGGTGTCGCCGGGCAATCCTTCGGCCACGCCACGACGAAGGGCGGTTCCGGCCGTGCTGAAGTCAAAACGGAACCGCAAGTTGGGCTCGCCGGAGTAATCGGCCAGATCGACGCGGACCTGCCGCCAGGTGCCGGTACTGTCGAACAGTTCCTGCACACGCTGATTGGGCGATGTCGTGTAGAGATCACGCGAGGTGCTGATAAAGGTGGGCAACTCGGCTGTCGGCTGAGCCGGCGTGATCGGCGACGACAACTGGGAGTTGTTGGTCGTGAGCTGTTCCCAGGTGACGCCATTGTCGCGGGAAACAAAGGTCCGAGCGCTGTCGCGGAACGCCCGCGAATTGAGATTCGCGCCTGCCGCGTTTTCCGTGTCCAGAAAGTACGTGTAATACAACGTAGGTTTGTCGGTGCGCGCGTAGCCCTTGAGGCTGAACGACTGCGTAATCAGCGAACCATGGGCTCCGCCCGGGAGATTATAGGTATTGGCGATCTCGGTGTTCGTGCCGAGGTCCTGCTGCCAGGCGGGGCTGAACACGCCGTACTGCGTATCCGGACGCTGGTAACCGAGGTAGCTGTTGCCGTAGTCCTCGAAGCCGAAATACATGCTCACGCCGCCTTCCAGCTCCGATTGCGAGATCGTCTGCGTTCCCGCCGTGAACGTCCGCCCGAGATTCGCCGGATCGCGCGTATTGTCGAAGGCGTTGTTGATCCCGTGCCCCGCGTCGGTGCCGCGGGTGCGGGTGGGATGCCAGAGGTTGATATCCAGCGGCGAAAATGCCAGGCCCGTGGCGTTGTTGATGGTGGTGTTCATCGATGTGGCATCGTTGGTGCCGTCGCCATTAAAATCGAAAGCCTGGAAGTCGGCGCCCGTTTCGTTGAACGCCAACACGCGACCGGTATTCGTGATGCCGAATAACACGCTCGACAGCGTTCCGTCGTACAGGTTCTGCGGGCCAAGCGCCAAACCCTGGAAATTAATCGTGGGAAAATTCCGGATCAAAGTCGCCGCGCCATTTATCAAGCTGATTCGATAAAACTGCCCCGCCGAACTGACGCCGTAGAGTGTATTCCCGATGAATGACATACCGGTGGTCAAGCCACCGACGCCCGGACCAATAATATCGCCGATCCAGCCATTGGGTGCCCCCGATGGCACCTTGCCGACGTCGTCATCGGTGAGATCCGCCGTCTGCGCGCGGTAGAGCTTGGACACGCGGCCCTGCTGGGGCACCACATCGCGTACCGAGTAATAGAGGTTATATGTGCCCGGTCCGGTGCGCTGGAATGCAAGCGCGTCGACCGTGTCGGTGGTTGTCGTCCATGGGTCGGTACCATTCCAATTGGGAATTTCATCATCGTTGAGAACTTCCTCGGTGCAATCGCTGGTGTCGTAAAGAGTCAGCGAACCGGCCAAGTTGTCTTGTCCCGGTTGATCGATATATCCGAACAGGTGCCCGTCCGACCGCATGGCGATATCACCAAGCCGCTGGCTGGGCGTACCGCAGGAATAATGCGTGGCGCCGGTGTTGGCGTTGACCGATCGAATCGACGCGTTCCCCGCCGCGACATACAACTGCACGTCGGCCATGGTAAACGGCCGGACTTCCGTGCCAAGCGCGGTGGCGCTGGAAATGTCGATGATCGTCTGCCGGACCGGCGTGATGGGACGGTCCACGCCCGTGACCAGGCTTCCCGTCGTATATCCGTTGAACCCGATGTGATCTTCGACAATGCGCCGTATCGAATTAATCGGTTCAATGCGCGTCAAAGGCGACGTGGCACCCGATTGGAAGGTCGCGTTCAATGCCTGCGGCAGTCGGGCGTTGGAAGAAACCGCAACGAAGTAAGTGCGGGTTCCCGCCGGCGTCCAGGGTTGCGTTGGCGGCGCCGGGAGCAGGCTGCCTTCGTTCGTCTCCTGCGTGATGCCCGCCGGAAGTTCCGTTAAGCCGATGTAGGGGTCAAGTTTGCCGGCGCTGGCGCGCGACAGGTCGTCCACATCAAGTCCCTGGAACGGCGCGGGCTGATCGTCCAGGATATCCGAATCGCGCGCGACCAGGATCAGGCGGCCCGTAGCGTCGTAGACCGCCAGCGTCGCGTCGGGGCGAGCCAGACCGTCGGCATAGTCAATATCGAAAATCGCCGCGACCGCCTTGGGACCACCATTGACGTTAGCGATCGCCTGGATCAGGTCGTAATCGACGGTAAAACGGTAGAAGTCGACGTCGTTTCCGTTGGACTGGGTGTCGATGACTCCGGATACGTTCAGATTCGCCTGATCGGAGGTCATCAAGTTGCCGAGGAATTGCGCCCCCGCCCGATTGTCATTCGCGACGTTGGCTTCCGCCGCCTCACTGACCAGCGGCGAACTGTTCGGTTGCCCGTAGACCTCGATACCGTTGGTCGCGAAGCGGATGTCGGCAAACTGCACCGTCGAACCCGGTTGATGATCGACCTGCCTAATGCGCACGCTGAGTTCATACGCGCCACGCGTCGCACCACTGAGGCTGTTGACGTCGCCGGTTTCGGCTTTGCTGCGCACACGCACAAAATAGGTAATGGTGGTCCCTGCGATACCCGGCAGAACCACGCGCATGCCGGAGTCCCGATAATTCACGCCGTAGAAGTCGCCACCCAGATGTGCGTCGCGGATCAGGCCGCGGGCAACCACGCCGTTCGAGAACAACGTGGCAATGTTGCCGGAATCGTCCGACCGCGCCAAAGTGTTGCCGCTGACGTCGAGCAATTCCACGATCGTATCCAGCGCTGGCGCCGTGCCGTCGATATCAAACCAGACTTCGGTGCCCGCGATGCCGCTGAAACTGTAGACGTCGACATCGGTTGGGTCGTCCACGCTGATAAAGCCCTGGATCTCAAAACCGAGCCGCACATTCTCATCGCCCGACTTCTCGTCCTTGGCGAGGTTACCAAGAAGTTGGGCGGTGAGCGGTGTCTCGTTGACTTTGCCTTTGGCGGTGTCGGCATCCTCCAATTCGCGAACGAAGGCGACGTTTTGATCGTTTCCGAACCGGTCAAGTTTGATGCTGCGCCAGCTGGTGGCGGTCGCCTGCGCGGTAATCGTGGTCGTCAAACCAGTCGCGAAACTCTGCGCAATATTCGCAGCCGATGAAATCGAGTCAAAGTCGCCAACCAGCGACGTGCGATCCACGCCAAAAATCAAATCGATGTAGTCTCGCTGGGTCGTGCCGAAAGCCGCAACGACACTTCCGCCCGTGGAAACGATGATCCCGCCGGCACCATCCGGCAGTAGCGCTTTGCCTTGACCGTCGATACCAACGGCCGCCGCACCGGCACCGTCCTGCAACGTCGCGGACAACATACCGTGCAGTTTAACGTTCGCCGCTGTCAACCCAGCCCGCGACCTCGCAAACGTGGCGGCCGGATCGACGACGTCACGATCCTCGTTGGTGATCAGGATAAAGAACTTGTTCGCTTCGGACCGCAGAGGGTAGTTTGCCAGCGCAAACTCAATAGCCATGAAACCGTCTTCCGCAAAACCCGTATCGACCAGACTGGGTACCGCGGCCGCATATTCGGTTGCCGTTCCCATGAGCCGATTTCCCGGTCCAAGTGGATGGGGGTGAGCCGCTTCGTGATCGTCGTCACCGCCAAAGCCAACCAGTCCATAGAGATTTCCACCTGCCGACGTTGCGCCGACTCCCGCGGCAAGCAGCGACTGTTCCAAGCCCAGAATAAATGGGCCCGAGAACTGCTGCGCCTCCGCCATCGAGGCCGATTCGTCAATCAGAACGATAATGTCGGCGAACGAGGCGCCGCCACAACCGCCTGCACCTTCGACCGTATTGGTTTGCGGTTCTCCCTCGGGAGTGAACCCGGCACCCACGGTGCAATCGGACAACGAGGTCATAATGACCGGATGGCCGGTCGTGCCCATGACTTGAATCGTGCCGCCAATCCGATCGGTGATGTCCAAAGGCGTCCCACCGGCGGTCAAGCCGGCGCTGCCGCCGGAGAGTTTCACCACCAGACTTTCCGATGAACTGCTTTGCAATCGCAAGCCACTGTACGTGTGGTGATTGTCGGAGATCACTTCGCCCTGGACGACATGTACGATGTCGGTGTCGTCCCAAATCGTCTCCGTCGTCAATTCACCACTTCGGATATCCATGCCATTGACCAGATTGCGCCGGAGCCTGTTAAGGCGAACCAGCGGACCGTGGTTGTCCGTGAACGTATCGAACGGCTGGGCCAATCCGGTGGTGCGACCGTAATCGATCTTGGTTTTAGACTGCGGCGAATTCACATCGACGCTGATCGCCGCCGCGATGTTGTCACGAATGATGTTATTGACGATGATCGGCTGCGCGCCCCGCACGAAGATCGCTGCCGACGAATTCAAGCCTCGCCCATTGCGGTCGGTGCCCGATTTGCCGTTGGCATTGTCTTCAACAATACTATTCGTCAACCGCAACGAAGCCTGATGCACTTCGATCGCCTGGAACTGGTCAAAACCGCCCTCGATCGGCGTGCGTCCACCGGCGTGAGCGATCAACGCATGGTCGATGCTGCCGCTCGACGTCGGTCCGAAATAGAAACCACCCCACTGTCCCGGCGCTGGAGTCGTGTTGCGGGCGTCGTTCAAGGTGTCGAATGTACCACTGCTGCCATAGCGATCATCCTGCACCGAAGTGAACAGGATCGGCAGCTCGGTCGTTCCTTCCGCGATCAACTGCGACGAACCGACATTGTTCTCGATCCGCGCCGAACCTAATTTCACGATCAACCCGGGATCGATCGCCAGCCGCCCCGAAAGGCGTGCGGTGCTTCCCAGCGGCCCGCCGGGATTCCCCTCAATCTGCAGATTCTCCGTAATCACGTGCACGATATCGGCGTCGTCGAACCGCCCGCTGACCCGCAACTTGTCGATCGCCTCACCCAACTGGGTGCGAATGCGGACAAACAGGCCGTTGATCGAGTTATTCAGCAGCGTGTTGCCGTTCACGTCCGGGCCGATGCGCCCATTCAAATCGTCGAAACTGTTCGGATCGGCCGAAATCGCCGCATCGCCACTGAGTCGAATCGTGTTGAACGAAATCGTGGGCCGGGCCTCGATCAAGTGAATCGGAGCATAGACATCCTCGATCGAGTTCACGAAAACTTTTCCACCGCCATCCTTGATATCGGCCTGATTGACGAAATTCAGATAGACCTGAGCGCCTTCGCGGTCCGAGTCATTCCGGAACACCAGCCCGCCGTAATCGGCAGGGAAAGCACCGACGCTGGGACCATCGCTGTCGCCGCCGACGGAGTCGTCGCGCAACGATCGCATATAGACCGGGAGCCCGGGAATCCCCAGGACCTGAATCGCGCCACCGCTGCGGTCTTGATTCAGCGCCGAAGTACCCGCGTCGATATTCGCCTTGCGCAGCTTCAGCAGCGCACCCGCGTCGACCATCACCGTGGTATTGCGCGGCACAAGCATTTCCGCGCCGTCCACTGCAGGCAGTCCGTTGTTGTTGAAACCAAGGCGATAGGGACGATTGTCCGCAATCGTGTCGATCCGGCCGTCCAGACCACCGTTGCCGACGATACGGATAATCGTCGGATCGGCAAAAGCGTCGGGCACCGGCACGCGCGCTGCGGCGGCGGCCAACGCCGAGGAAATCGTGTCGTACGGATTGTTAATCGCCCCCGTTCCGTCCGGTCCGTTCGTGGTGTCGTTCGCCTTGTCGACGAAAATCGTATTGCCGCTCTGGAACCAGAAGTCGAAGACCCCGCCGGGCGTGCCGTTCACGTCGCCGTCCAAAGCTGTCCCGGTGATATCAACCAGCTGCTGGGCTGGCCCCTTGGTGAACGTCAATTTCAATTGGTACGGTCCGTCGGTGCGACCTCCAAACCCGGTGTCGGGTACGATCGGATCGTATTCGGTGTTTCCCGTACTCGACACACCCAGATAGTAAGTGCCCAGGTCGAGCTGCAACCCGATAAAGGAATCGGTGCTGAAGTAGTCGTCATTTTTCGCCAGCAATTGCCGCCCTGTGGCCGTTTCGCGATAGAGCGAAAGGGCCGTGTTCAGGGAACTGGTCGAAGCCAACCGCTCGGCGATCGTCTCGGCGGCGAGATACCCCGGCTGGTCGAGCGTGAATTTGTACAGATCGATGTCGGTGCTATCCGGCCGGTGCAAGCGCTGCGCATGCACGATGTCATGATCACCCGGATAGACCGGCTCGCCACGCAGGCCGGCGCCCTGAATTGACGACAGTTCGAACGAATGCTCCAAGCCGATGGCGTGGCCGATTTCGTGCAGCGCCGTGACGAACCAGTTTCCGCCGTATTCACTGTCGCCCCAATTGTAGAGCGAGTTCATGATCACGACGTTGTTGCCTAGTGACACACCAAAAATGCCGGCCACGGAATCGGGAGGATAGCTGGGCGCGACCGCGCGAGTATCGCCGGTCACGACCTGCAGGCCGGAGCCTGCCGTTTCGCGGAATTGGAGGCCGAGTTGCGAGCCCAGCAGCTCAAAGATTTCACGGGCGCGCTGCTTCTGATTCGGCGTAATCGCGTTGTTCAGATCGTTACCCTGCGGGTCTTTGCCGTACAGGTTGCCGAAATAATAGTCCATCACCGTAATCGTGTCGGGCAGATAGGGCGTCGTGCCAACCGAATTCACGTGCCGCTCCGGCGCGATTTCCCGATGGCCCGGCTCGTCGTTCCCGCCAGGGAACGGCGGCAGCGAGATATTCTGGGGCTGGATCTGCGACTGGAAGGTGAGGCCGGCCACGCCGAGCTTTCCGAGATCGGTGGCTGTCGCGTAACTGGAATTCGCGTCGCTGGCGAGACTCAAGGTACTCGTCGCAGCGATCGAAAGCGCGTACGCGCCGGTGCTGGTACCGCCCGTACCGTTGCCGGTTGTCGAGTTGTAGGTGGAGTTCCCGCTCGCCGAAACGCCCAGGTAATACGTCCCCGCCGAGAGCGGTCCTTGCGACAGAACTTCGACCCCGCCGAAGCCATTGCTGTTGACCGTCGCACCGACCTGGTTGCCGCTGGCATCGAACAGCCGAACAACTCCATCCAGCGTACCACCCTGTGGAGTCAATGTGGCTGTGATGCTCGAGGAGCTGGGAAGATGAAAACGGTACAAGTCGATATCGTTGGCATCGTTGGCGACGTTCAAATCGTCGCCGACCGAGGCATTGACATTGAACGTATTGGTTGTGAACAGCGAACCGACATCGATCGACGTGGACAACTGATTGTTCGGCTCGTTGGTGGCTCCGATCTGCAAGTGATAGGTGCCGTTGGGGATGTTCGACGCGAACGTCAGAGTGGCAGTGTTATTCGTCGCCGAATAGACCACCGTCTGGGGGTAGGTAATTTGATTGGACTGGGTGTCTCGCAACCGGTAAAAGGCCGGGTTCTGGGCCGATGTGGTATTCAGGTCGTCTTCGTTGAAGTACACGACCACCTGATTGCGGGCCTGGGAAAGTGCAGCACCGACGCGCGAAACCGGTTGTGGAACAATCGCGACGATTTGTGCGCCGAGGTCCAGCTCAAAATTTACCACGTCGCGATCCGCCCCGCGCCGACGCGGCTCGAGCAAATCGCCCGGGACACTGCGCACGCCTTGAATCGAATAGGCCTGATTGTCGTAGCCGAGAACCTCCAGCCGGTACTTGTCGTCGACCAGCGTCTCGGAAAAACGCATGATGATTTCGCGCTGGGACTCGCCGAGTCCGATAAAGCCGGGTACGATGACCGCATCGTCGGCGCCACCAAGGCGCAGCGGAGAATAGTTGATCGCCGGCACGGCGATGTTGGTGCCGCCGCTGCCGACCTGCAACGAGGCAGTCACCAGCGTCCTGGCCGTGGAGTGGTTGTTGATCTCGTTGATCAGTTGCTGTGCCGTCGTTGGCGACGAGGCATTGGAGTTCAGCGTCACGTTGATCGTGGTCCCCGTGACGGAAATCGTCGGCCGAGCCCCCAGCGCCAGACTGGCCTTGGATACGTTGATCGCGACATTGTTGCCAGCCGCACCCGCGGTGTTCGCGGTAAAACGCACTTCCAGCGGTACACCCACGTTGAAATTTGTCACGGCGCTGGCCGCACCCGCGCCTGACAAGAGCAACCGCGTGTTGACCGCCGTCGTCGGCGTAATATTGGTGGTGCCGCTGCCCGAACGAATCGAAGCGATAACCCGAAATTGCGTGCGACTGTCGGCGTTGAGTGCGGTAACCAGGTCTTGCGCCGTCGTGTTCGCCGCGGCGTTTGTATTCAGGTCAACAAAGATCGTCTTGCCAACCAGCTCGATCCCTGGCAGGGAACTGGCAATGCCCCGATCCGACTTCGTAAACCGCAGATTCAACTCGTTGGCGTCGGCGCCCAGATTGACGGCTTTGACGTCAACAATCACCGCGCCGTTGGTACCGAAATCGGACGATACCTGCGCAACCTCAAACTGACCGTTGGCGCCCGTGCGCGTCAGCCGCACACCTTGGATCGATGTCGGGTCAAGATCCGCCGTCGCATCAAAGCGCAGCGTCAGCTCGCGGGGCGCGACGTTGCGGAGATTCACACCGGATGGGTCGAGCAACTCCAGCGGATTCGGCTGAACGCCGACCAGGCGCGGACTGTTGACGTTGAGCGAATTCGACGACGTGAATGCGACACTCATGTCGTACATCTGCACGGCTCGAGCCGAGCCGGTGACACGCATGAAATAGGTCCCTGCCGCTGGGATCGAAATGTCGGTTAATGCCTCGGCGACACCGACCGGGTTGGTGTTACCGCTAGCCAGCACCGTCACGCCGTCCGGAGCCAGGATATCGAACGACAGGTCGCTCTGTGTAAGAGCGTCAAAGGAAGTACCCGCCGAACACGACCCATCCGAGTTTTGCGGACCGTTGAGATACGTCGAACCGGTCGGCGTCAGAATCGCGTCGATTTTGCCGCCCGCCGAAACAACGAACTTGTAATAATCGACGTCCGCATCGTCATCGATGCTCGACTGATTGACGACCACTCCCGACGCGCCGAGATTCCCCAGATTCGCCGCCAACACGGGCAAGTCCGACGGTTCCAAGTTGTCGCCATACTGCCGGTTGACCGCAAGAATATCGTCCTCTTGCGGACCGTCGAAGCGAGCGGAATAGAACGGCTCAAGCAGTTTCGTTTCGTTGATTGGACAGACGTGCTCTAACCCCAGGCCGTGACCCGCTTCGTGCGCCGTTACGTTGCGAAGACCTCGCGAATTTTGCGAAGTATCATCGTAAAAATTATCCCCGGTGTCGAAGACCATGTCGCCATTGTCCGGGAAGAAGTTGTAGGCCAGGATGCCGGCATTTCCGTCAATAGTGTGGCCACCGATGCGCACGTCACCGCGCACGCTGAGAATTCCGACGGACGATGAGGCGAACGCCGCGCTGTCGTCATTCGGTTCGTAGACGTAATTGATTCCCGACACCGCGCTCCAGCGGTCGAACACCGCCTTGAGATGCGGGAACCACGGTCGATTGGAAAGTGGACCGCCTGCCGTACCGTAGATTCCGTCCAAAGTCGCGATCAAATTGCTGTCGGCAGTCGCTTCCCCGGCAGAGCCCGGGATGCTCAACCCGTCGGCGACAATACTCCAAGTAATTGTCGTCGGGTCACCCTGACCCAGCGGACCGGGATCGGTGGCCGTCGACGTCCAGCGCGCACTAGCCTGAAACGCATTCGCCTTACCGTCCCTGCCAAACGCATCGGGAAGGGGCGAGGAACCAGGAAATAATATCGGATGGGGCTCGTAATCGAGCAGCGCCATCAGATAACGGCCCTCGAGCGGCTCGTAAGCGACTTGGCGTAAAAGGCGGCGACGCTCCCGCATCATTTGATGCTTGCGGGATGCTGCATGTCGTTGCCGTTGAGTCATAACCAATCCTTAGGAATGTAATGAGACAGATTGCGTTACGAAAAAGTTAAGTTAATCGGTGTTTGCGCTTTTTCTGGGGTCCAGCTTCGGATTTTTCATCGAAAAACCAAAACTGGCCCCCTTAGAAAACGGCCGTTTTTGCATTTTACCAGGATTCACCGTCCGTACCGAACAAATCGTCAATCAACTGGGCGCGCGTCCGCCCCGCCAAATGCTGCCAAATATCCTCGGTCCGCTCCTGAACAAGTTGCGAAATCGCACCCTCGACCCTCTGGGCACGGGAGGTGGTTGGTTCCAAAATTGCCGGTAACGACCACAAACTGTCGACCGAACGCCGCTGCGCGTCCTCGGCGGTCCAAACCCGTGCCGTTACAACCGGTTCCATCGTCCAGCGCTGATCCACGTCGGCCACAAACACCCCGGCCGACTCCATCTGTCGAGCAAGTTCCATGCCGTCGGGGTCGGTAGTTCCGACCGCCGCCGGTCCCTCGCCTTCGCCACCCAGCGACAATGAGTTCAGGAAATTGATCACCAAAATCGCGTCGGCGGGTGCGATGAACCGATTGCCGTCAACGTCAAAGAAGGGGGGAGGCGTGGCCGGACTGGGCACCGGTCCCGAACCGACCCGATTAATCCGGTTGATCACCAGCAAGGCATCGATCGGCTCGACAAACCCGCTGGCGTTGACGTCCAGGGCATTCGCCTGATTCTGCCAGGGTGACGGAGCCGACCGGACCGTGATCGTAACCGTCGCCGGGTTCGATTCGGCCCCCAGATTGTCCTTGGCGATGTAGGTCAACTTGACGTCTCCCACCGTCGTGCTGTCGGCCACATACGTGACCGTTCCGTTCGCGTTCACGGTTGCCTTGCCCGAGCTGGGCGTGGTCTTGATCGCTACCGTGGAGGCACTGATCGTCCCGTCGACATCGGTGTCGTTCGCAAGCACGGTCAACACGGTCGTCGTACCTTGCTCGACGGTGAAGAAATCGTCGGTCAATCGCGGCGCGTCGTTGACACCCGTCACGTCGATGGCGACGGTCGCCTTGGAAGTGGCCCCCAGCGCGTCGCGGATCGTATAAGTGAACGAGTCGCCGCGGCTTTGGCCCGGCGCGAGCTGGTCGAATACGACCGTCGATCGCGGGTCGTAGGTGAAGGCACCGCTCTGCGCCACATTCAGGCTGGCGCCCAGCGGCAGAGTCAACTTCAAGCCTGTCGAGGGCACGGGAACGCCATTCACATCGATCACCGTCATCGTGTCACCGAAGTCGGCATCGGTGTCGGCCGGCGCATCGATCCGCATGTTCTGGGAAAGCACGCTGTTCTCGTCGATCGAGTAGGCGTTATTCCGCGCGATCGGGGCGTCGTTCAATCCACTGATCGCCAGCGTTACCGTCGCCGATGCGGCGGCGTTCTGCAGGTCCTTGATGGTGTAGACGAACGTATCGGTCGTCGACTCGCCCTGCCGCAGTCCCTGCAGCAAGGCCGAAGTTCCCGGATTGTAGGTAAAGTTGCCACTGGAGTTGATCAACAGGGTGGCGCCACTGGCCAGCGTGATCGTCGTGTCTCCCGCGGCGAAGACCGGATTGCCGTCCACGGCGCTGACGCTGATCAGATCCTGGGCATCGACGTCGGAGTCGACTCCCTTGCCGGTGTTATCACTCATCACGTTGCCGGAAGTCGCGGTATCCTCATTGGTCGCGTAGTTGTTCGCGGTCGCTACCGGCACGTCGTTGACGCCGCTGGCCGTCACGGTCACGGTCGCGGTGCTGCTGCCACCCTTGTTATCCGAAATCGAATACGTAAACGTATCCTTGCCCGACTGGCCGGCGGGCAACGACTGCCAATGGTTGGAAATTGTGGGGTCGTACACAAACGATCCATCCAGATTCACCCGCAGGCTCGACCCGGACTTGAGCGAAATCGTCTTGCCGACGTTGCCGGCGATGCCGTTGATCGCCGACACGACCAGCGTATCGGCCAGATCGGAATCACTGTCGACGCCGTTGCCATTGTCGTTCCTCATCAGGTTATCGGTCGTAAGCGCGATATCCTCGCTGGTCGTGAACAGATCGTTGGTTGCCACGGGCGCGTCATTGACGCCGGTGATTGTCAGCGAAACCGTGGCGGTCGACGTCGCGCCGTGGGGGTCGCGGATCGTGTAGGTAAACGAGTCCTTGCCGGTCTGTCCCTGCGACAGGCCGTTCAAAGACTTGGAAGTACTGGGATCGTACGTGAACGATCCGTCGCCATTCATTTTCAACGTGGCGCCGGAAGGCAGCACATGGTTCGCGCCGACGTTGGCCGCGCCGCCATCCACGGCGCTGACGGCCAGCGTGTCGCCTTGATCAGGATCGGAGTCCTTGCTTCCCAGCGGCCCGGTGCGGGTCCCCTCATCGTCGAGGATCGCATTGCGAGAGAGCAACGAGTTATCGTCGACCGTGTAGGAGTTGTTCCGCGCGATCGGCGCGTCGTTCCGTCCTGCGATCGTCATCGTCACGGTCGTCGTCGAAACCGAACCGCCGATACCGTCGGTGAGCGAATAGGTAAATGTATCCTGCCCGGTCTTGCCGAGTGCCAACGCGTTCAACGCGCCGGATGTCGTCGGATCGTAGCTGAACGTGCCATCCAGATTCAACGTCAGATTCGCACCCGACGGCAGCGAGAATTGCTTGCCGACGTTCGCCGCGTCGCCATTGACCGCCAGAATGCTCAGCACGGCTCCCTTGTCCAAATCGAAGTCCTTGCCGGCTCCCGTATCGTCGGTAATCACATTCCCGGACGCCTGGGTGTCCTCGTCGGTCAGGTAGGTATTTGTTACCGCAACCGGAGCGTCGTTGATCCCCTGGACCGTCATCACTACCGTCGCGGACGCCGTCAGGCCGGCCTTGTCGCTGATCGTGTAGACGAACGAATCGGTCTGGCTGGTTCCCGCCGCCAGGAAGTCGAAGGCCGTGGAAGGATCGTAGTCGAACGTCCCATCGGTCGATAGGCTCAGTCTCGCGCCCGACGGCAATACGCTGTTCACCGATCCGGCGAAATTGACCCCATTGAGCGCCGTGACCGTGAACTGATCGCCCGTGTCGATGTCGAAATCGACGCCCTGCTTCGTGTCGTCGGTCACCAGATTTCCGCCCAACGCAGTGTCCTCGTTGGTCGTGTAACGATTGTCCTTGGCCACCGGCGCGTCGTTCACGCCCAGTACGGAAATCGTCACGGTGGTGTCATTCGATGGCAAGACGCCATCCGTCAATCGATAGCTGAAGGTCTCTTCAGCTGTCGCCCCGGCCGGTAAAGACTGCATCACGGTGGAGGGGCGAGGATCGTAGGTGAAACTGCCGTTGGGATTGACGACCAGTGTCGCCTGGAAAGCCAGATCGATGGTCACTCCCACGTTGGCAGGCGAGCCATTGACGCGCAAGACCGACAAGATGTCGTTCTCCGCATCGGTGTCGTTGAGAATCAACCCGGGCGCCGAAACGTTCAGCTGCGTATCCTCGTTGGTGGAATAGCTGTCAGCGACCGCCACCGGCGGTGTCCCCGGCGTGATCGTGATCTTATAGTCCTCGACTTCGCCGTCGGCCGCAAACCCGCTGGCCGGCAATCCGCCCAGACTGGAAATACGGAACCGCGCGAATGTGAAGCCCGGCGACGCCGTCGGCGAGGCCTTGGTGCAGAGCCGGTTGAGCCCGGCCACGACCGCGATGGTGGTTCCGGCAGCCACCTGATCCGCGGCGTCCTCGCAATCGCCGTCTCCGTTCACGTCGTGGCCAAACACCAGTCGTTCATTCGGATCGTCAAAATCGCCATCCTGGTTGTAATCGATGAAGGCGTCCAGGAATCCGGCGCCCGAGGCGGTGACATTAATCGGGGTATAGAGGAACCGATTAAACAGGTCCGCGAATACAACGCCGTCGTCGTCGTTGACGTCAAGCCGCACTTGCCCATTCCCCAGATCGGCAACCGCCACAGCCAGTCCCGACCGGTGAATCGCGTCGACAATCCGCGCCGCCACGTCCGCCTTTGACGATGTCGTCGCGTCAATCGGCGCACTTGAGAAACGAATGATCGTGCGCGTGTCGATCACGTCCTCGTTGCGGTCGAACTCAAACGTCACGGTCCGATTCAGATCATTAATCGTGAATGCCTGACCGTCGAGCGCCGTGGTAATGTCGCCGACGGTAATCGTGCGCGAGCTGCCCGAACCGGAGACGGTCAACGTCGGACTCAGCGTGGCGTCGATCTCGATGTCGGTGTTATCGCCCTCGGCGGACGGAGACGGCAATCCGTTGGTGTCCTGGTCCACCATCGAGCCCAGATACAACGGTGCATTCGAGAGAATCGCGTGGCGAGCACCATCGCGAATAAAAGCCGCGTCTTTCTGCACAACCGTCGGGTATCGTCCCGGCCCGGAGAACGGATCGGGCAGATCGCCGAAATCGAGCCGCGTCCCTGGCATCAGGATCGTGAACTGGGTGTCACCATTCGCCTGGTTCGATCGCAGGTCGTTTCCGGCCACATCCTGGATCGCTCGCAGGAAGAAGTTGTTGGCGCCGGCCACATTGGCCGGGCTGCGACTGAAGTCGATCTGCTGTCCGTTGGCGCCAACGAAATCGACAAACACGGTTGAGCCGCCGCGATGCCGTGCCGTGACACCCTGCAGCCGCTGTCGCGCTTCGGGCGTGTTAATCGCGGCCGTAATCGCGATCGCCATCTGCTGATCGTTGAAGGAAATGTCCGGACGGAACGGAATCGCCACCGAGCCGCCAGCCGTCCCGTAAGTCGCCAGCTTCGTGTTCGGATAATTCAACACACGTGTCAGATAGCGTCCCGTCTCATTCAAGCGCACCGCGCCGCCGCCGACATTCGCCGGGTTGATCGGGTTGGTGGCGGAACCCAGACCTGAAATCTGGATCGCCCCCACGACCGCGTCGGCCACATTGCTGGCCAGATCGCCGTCCTGGAACAAAATCTGGATCGATCCGGCCGTTACGCCGTTGCCAATTCCCAGATCCTCGAACTCGAATCCGACGGTCTTGTTGCCGTCGTCGATCGTAAAGCCATCGGCGTCGACCAGCCCGTGCACGCGGACGGTGGACGTCAGATTGGTATTGCCCAAATCCAGTTTTGTTGACGAGCGGTTACCGAGGATCACGTGGCCGTTGCCGATGTACGATGGCTGCAACTGTCCGATCGCGCCATTGAGTGCGCCGACAATCGCCGTCGAGACACTGTCCTGGTCATCGGTCGGAAAGAATATGATAACCGTGTTGTCGGGAACCAAGTCCTTGTCCGTATCCGCCACTTTGCCATCGCTGTCGAATTCGAACACCTGCGTCTGCGTGCCGTCGCGGAGCGTGAAGGTCGAACCGTCGGTGATCGCCAGACCACCTGCCAGGGGAACCTCAATTGCCAGTGAAATCGGCAGTTGGATCGTCGTCGACGGCGAGACGCCGGGCAGGCCGGCGAGCGCCAGGCTGGGCGCGAACCTGGTATCCACAACATGCGCCGTCGTACCGCCGACCTGGATGTTGCCGCCGCCGAAGTGTATCGGTGACAACCCCAATCCCGCATTCCGGATCGCCAGAACGATCTTGTCCGCGATGTCCTCGCGCGAATCGCCGTTTTGAATCGCGACCAGCACGTTATCGGGAACGTTGTCGTTATTCGCATCCGTAAAGCGTCCGTCATCGTCGGCGTCGTCGAACTCAAACTTCACCAGCGGCGCGGCACCGTTCTGAATCGTGAACGTCTCACCATCGTTGATACCGCCGACGAACATGCGACGGGTCAAAACGGTATCGGCGACATCCACAATGTGGCTGGCCGAACCGTTCGTGAAATTGATGATTCCGCTGCCTAGCGGCCCCGCCGCGGCATTCAGCTGCAATACGGCCGCCGAGTTAATCGCGGACACGACCGCCGTGGTCAGTTGATCGATCGTGGTCAGCGCGCTGAATGCGATCGGAATACTGTTGCCGTTCAGGAGCGAATCGTTGTCGAATTCAAATGTCCGCGTCGTGCCTGCGTTCGTAATGCGGAAGAACTGCCCGTCCGTAACTCCTCCCGGACCGACTCCGGCCGCCGGGATTCGCAGCGACAGCGGTACCTGCGTGAGGTTGGTCGTCAGATTGGAGCCGGTGACGCTGACGGATGTGGCGGCCGAAGCACCGACATGCACCAAACCTCTCGCCAACGCCTTGGTTTGCAGGCCAGCCAACGCGCCGGCGTTCACCGCCTGCTGGATCGTCGACGCGATCGCCTGGGCGATCTGCGTGGCGCTGCTGGTCGACGTGATCGAAACGACGCGCGTCGGCAGGGTTGGTAACGAGCCGTTGGTATCGAATTCAAATGTCACGCTGCGTTTGCCGTCGTTAACACTGAATCTCTGTCCATCACTTATACCACCAGGTCCCGCTCCGATCGCCGGGACAACCAGTTCCAGGACCGGCGGCACGTTGAGTTTGTAGCCGCCCTCGTATTCAAACGCGATACGATTCCCGTTGTCATCGGTAATCGTAAACGCGTCGCCATCGACGAGGCTGCCGCCATGGTCCGCATCGATCACGAACCGGTCCCGATTGTTCAACATGATCTGGTAAACGTTGTCACGTCCCCAGATGCCGGCGAGCGGCGCCAGACTGATCGTGTTGGTGATCGAGTCATAACGGAAGGCATAATCGAGCCCTTCGCGCAGCAGGCGGTTGTTCTCGAAAAGCGTGACCACCGGGCCACGCAACGTCACGGGCACATTCAGCTCGTCCACCAGGATCGGTCCGGTAAGCACCGTATCGTCATCGGCGCCGGTGCCTGGGAACGGATTGTCCGCACCGAACTGATCCTCCAACTGCAAGCGGAACTCGTTGAAGAATCCGCTGGTCACCTGAACCACCGTCGCGGTGGGGTCGTTGTCGATGCCTTCCGAGTCGTTATCCAACGGGGTCGTCAGAATGACCGTGGGAGTTGAAAAGTCGGCGCGGTCCAACCCGCCGCGATCGCGGAAAAGTCCTTGCGGTGAAGCGGTCGACGGATCGTCCACGCGCAACTGCCCGGTGGCATCCTGCGTCGGAGCGAGAATCGGCGTGGGGGTAATGCCCACGGTACGCTTCACCCGATTCGCGAAGTCCTGCCGGTCATCCAGCTGATTGATCGCGCTGTCGATGATCCGCGATCCCTGGTAAGGGAAGAAACGACCACTGCCCGGATCGACAAAAATCCGCTCGCCGACAGGAATCTGTACGTTGAAGTCAATTCCCGCCGCCGACACGTTGGTGTTGCTGCCGTTGAACTGGAACGCCGACCCGGTGATAACTTGCGCCGCCGGGTGACTGAATTGTTCCGACGAAATCCCCACGAAGCCCGCCTGCAGGTTCGCGAACAGGTTGTTCAGCGATGTCGGTCCCGACCGCTCCGACGCCAGTATGCCCGTCTCCGGAAGGTACTGGTCGAAATTATCGCCGCCGCCCGGATAGAAGGCGAGTCCAGTATTGATGTCGCGGATGCGGGCGACATTTTGGATCACTACCAGCCGCTCCGTGGTACCGCACAACGAAGTTTCGGGAAGATCGTGCCCGAAGCCGAAGTCGCAAAGGCGGCCATCTGGATGAGTCGGAAAACCGCCGCCCCCACCGTCATCGCCACCCAATGCCCTGGCGGTTACTCGACGGTGCGGGCTGGCCGTACCGAATTCGCCGTTGGAGAGGGTGATGCCGTTGCCCAGCGGCGAACCGTTGATCGCGTTGCGAATGGCGACCGCGACTTCGTCGGCCATGAATCCGGCACCGTGGCCGCCAGAGTCCGGTACGGCGGTGTTATTAATGGGGATCAACACGGCGCCTGGATTGACCGCGGCACCATTCGTATCGAACTCGAATGTCACCACGTTCCCGGTCATGTCTTCGATCTGGAAAGCTTGACCGTCGACGACCAGAGGGGAAGCATGTTCGGGAGCGGCAATCGTGGTACCGTGTTTGTTGACGTAGATCGCCGCATTGCGAGGCGCCCGCACGTCGATCGTGATATCGTAGGGGCCCGTGCTGGAAGAACCGGGGCGGTTACCTTGGCTGAACGGATCGTAAGTGTTCGTGCCGCGGCCGCTTACGGCGACATAATAGGTACCGGCGCGATCGGCCACGTAATTCAAGAAGGAGTCGACGCTGGGGGTTTCGCCCGGCGCCGGATCGTCGTCGCTGGCCAGAACTTCCTGCCCAATGCTGTCGAACAGCCGCAGGTACGGGTTAAGTGTGCTGCCACCGCCGCGCTGGGCGGCGTCGATATCGACCGTCACGCGGTCTCCCACGGCGAGCTGGAATCGGAAAAAGTCCACGTCCAGGGAAGGGTCAATCCGGTAGTCGGCGTTGTCACCAATCCGGCCGGTGGCGGTGTACGCGACCGAATGATGCTGTGGTCCTTGTCGCGTATCGATCGCATCGAATTGCGAGTCATTTGGCTCGGCATATGCTTGCGGATTCGTCCCGGCAAAACCGTCGTTGCCATACAGGGTGTTATTCGCCAGATGGGCGAACGGCACGGCGTTCATTCCCAGGGGAACTCGGCGAATATCGGACGCTGTCATGAACGTATGGACGTAGCCGGTGATATGGTTGACGAAGACCGCTGGACGACCGTTGCGACGGCTGGGGCCGACGATCGCCGATCCGGCATTCAACGTCGTACCGTTCGTCACCAGCAGACTGCCGTTGATCGCGGCGGCAATGGCCCGGGCCATCTCGTTCTCGGTGTAGCCGACGGTCCGCCCCAGGTACTCCGTCGAATTCGTTCGTCGGAAGAAAATCGGTATGTGGTCCGGTACGTACCCATCGCCACCCGTCACGCCGCTACCCGGACCAGCGCCGAAACAGGTCCCCGGCTTCTCATCGCCCGAAATATCTTCGAACTCGAAATAGACCAGGGTGCGGTAGGACGTCAGCGAGAACTGCTCGCCGTCGCAGTACTGATCGCCGGCCTGCACGGGAGTATCCGCAGGATCCTGCTCTGGCGGATCAACACGCGAAGTGATTTCGATCGGGTTCAGATCGCCACTGACGTGGATTCCCCCTAAGCCGGCATCCCAGATGACGTTGTTGGTAATCAAGGCACCGGGAACAAAACCACCACCTGGACCGACCAGATCTCCTGACTGATTATTCAATGCCGGCAGTTTGATCGCGGCGCCGTAATGAGGATTGCCAAAACCAAAATTCACGCCGGGTTCCGAATCGCGAAAGCCCGCATCGGAGATAATGGCGAAATCGCGCACATGACTGATGAAATTGGAGTTAATGATCATCGCGCCTTGGTCGCGGAATACATTGCTGTCGCCGTCGGCAGCGAAGAACGAGGCCTGCAGACTGTTCGAGACCGCGGGAGCGACCGCCGAGAGACTCCCCGCGCCGATAAACAATGCGCTGTCGCCGTCCGGATTTCCAACGTCGGCGATAGCGATTTTCAAGGTATGGGGACCAGCGAGCAGGTTCGGGACCGTGGCATTCAAAACCACCGTGAAACCGTCGAACCCAAACTGACGCAGCCAACGCCCCCCATCGTTAGGATCGTTGTTCTTGTAAAACTCGCTATTCGCGGCGTTGATCCCAATCGGATTACCAGCATTGACGGTCTCGCGTGCGATCGGATCCGGACCCGGAGTCAGGATCACTCGCATTCCGTCCACAAAGACCGCGAAAACGTCGGGATCCGCGGTCCCGAGCAATTCGTTGTACTCCTCCGACGCGAACACCAACTGCAGATTCAAGTCACCGCCGATGGAACCGTTGGCGAACTGGAAGTCGAATTGCAGCGACGTGCTGTCGACCGTCGTGACGCCGTAGCTGGCATCGAGGTCGGAATCACCGAGCAGCGACGAGTTATTGGAGGCGGAGTCGGCGGTATTCGGCCCTTTCGCGACCGCGGCCTTGCCCGTGCTGAGTATGATCCCCTGGGCCAGGCCGATCGACGAACCACCGCCGGTGTAGGTCCCCGCGCTTCCCTTACCCGCGACCAGCGTCGCACTGTCCACCGCGGTAATTCCCGCGCCGAGGATATTGTCTCGCAGCGCGTTGGCGGTCGGCGTGGTGCTAGTGACCGTCAGAATGTCCGAGGGCCGGGCGACCAACGAACCGGACACATTACCGAACAATAAAATCCGGTTGTCCTCGACTCCGGAGACTTGTCCGCCCGCCGATGAGGCCTGCAGCGAGAGCACACCTTGAATCGCGGGATTATTAATAATGTCGCGAATCGTCGCGGCAACTTCACCGTCCGTATCGGTCGCCGCGAACGGCACCGCAATATGATTCGGATCCAACAGCCCACCGCCACTGTCGAACTCGAAGGTCAGGAAATTGATGCCATCACCAAGCACAAAGGTCTGTCCGTCCTGGATCTCGCTGCCACGCGGAGCGTAAATGGTCGTCTGCTCCGTCGACCGGTCGTTGGTGTCCATGTCCTTGGTCAATGTCAGGCCGACCGTATTTGTCAGCGTCGCCGTCCGCGACGTGCCGTATTTCTCGCCGGGTCGAATTTCCAGCTGATAGGCGCCTTTGGCAATCGGATTTGCCCCGAACGGCAGACCCGGAGTCGTGATGAAACCGACGTTGCCGGGCGTCGAATCGACCACCATTTCGCCCCGCTCCGCGAAACCGATCACGATATCGTCGATAAACGCGCCGCGATCGAAGCCCGTCGCGGTGCCCTCGGCGTCAAACTCAAACCGCAGCCGCAACTGGTCCTCGCCCGCGAACTGGCCCAAGTCCGCGCGCAGCTGCCGCCAGGTACCGGTATTGTTGGCGATCATCCCTACACTGCTCTTGCCAAACGCCTCCTTGACGTCGTTGGTGGCCAGCAGCGTGTCGGGTCCCGATTCGTGCCGCACCCAGACTCGGAAGTGATCGTCCGAGTCACCGTCAAGGAAGTAATTGAAATACAAACGCGGCAAGTCGTCCTTGGAATAGCCCTGCAGACTGAAGGCGTTGGAAACCAGGTCGCCTTTCGCACTCGAGTCGTAGCTGTTCTTCGTTTCGTCGCCAAAATAGAAAACGGTATCGTTCTTGTTGGCCGTCGTCGTGAAGGCATGGCTCTCGAGCGACACCTGCAGTGTGTAAAAATCACCGCTGATCAACGGGTCGCCGACAATTCCGCCCGCTTTACCGGTCGACGGGAATCGGGCAATGCCCAGGATGTAGTTGCCGGCCGTCGGGAAACGACAGTCGATAAACGAATCATCGATCGACGTGCTACCGGCATCACCTGCCGACGTCGCACTGTCATCGTTTTCGCATGCGGCACCGGTGATCGCGTCCGTGACCGGATTGCCCGCCGCATCGTACAGGAAAATCTGCGTGTTGAGTCCCGGCGAGGTGTAGTCAATATCGAAAATACCCCGCTCTTTGTCCTTGGCGACGCTGAACCGGTAATAGTCGAAGGACTTGTTACCCGTGCCGGTGATGGTCACATGCGGAATCGTCGTGGAAGTATTGGCGGTCGCATCGCCAATACTGGGATCGAAATTCTTGGACCAGAATTTCGAGTTATTGATATCCTGGGCCGTGCCGATCGAGTCGTTGGGCTCAATTTCGGTGATCGTACTCGCCGCAGTCAATGTGCCGCGACTCAAATCAAACGCGGGGCGCAATCCGTGGTGGTTTGACGATCCTGGTTCAATCTTGGAGGTCGCGTGCCAGAGGTTCGGGGCGACACCGGCGAAGGTTGGATCGAGGAACTCCGGATAGACCGGCAGTCCGGCGGTCGAACCACCCGAGGAGCCGATATGGTCTTCGACCAGGCGCGTGACAGAGTCGATCGGCTCCAGACGCACGAGCGGATTCAACAGCGCGGCGGGAATCTGGTTGGAATGGTAGACGGCGGCGAAGTAGGTTCCGACCGGCAGCGCCACGGTGCCGATAAATGCATCGTTCGGTCCGACCGTGCCGCGCGACAGGTCGGTGAAGTCGTTGGTCTCCAGCGGGCGCGGCCGATCGTCCGCGATATTCGAATCGGTGCCGATCAATACCAGCCGACGCTGCGCGTCGAAAATGGCGATCGACGTATCGGGGCGGCTCAATCCGTCCGCATAGTCCACGTCGAACGTCATGAATGCATGCAGGGCAGGCCTGTTCGGTTGCTGTAGTTGGGTGTAATTGACTTCGAACTGATAGACATCGACATCGGTCGTGCCGCTGATCGAACCACCCACGGAGACCACTCCGCGGTCCGACGTGAGGATATTGCCCAGATACTGCGGGCGATTGCCGGGAGCGCTGGGGTTCGCCGAAAAAACGTTATTGTTCGATTCCGGATCGACAGCCGTCGCTACTTCCTCGTTTTCGGCCGCTTCGCCGAGCAGCGGCGAGTGACCCGGCAGACCATGGATTTCGATACCGTTGGTCGCATAACGGATATCCGCGAATCGGACCGTCGAACCGGCGAATTCATCGACCTCGCGGGTGCGAATCTGGAACTGGTAATAGCCCGAGGTCAGTCCGGCGTCGGACAGATCGAGTTCACCGCTGCTGCTGCGAACGCGGAAATGATACGTGCTACGAACGCCCACGGTTCCAGGCAATACCATTCGCATGCCGGCGTCGCGGGGATTGTAGCTCCAATAATCGCGGAATCCGAGCGGCGACTTGCGCAACGGATTCACCAATTCGGGCCGAATACCGTTCGCGGTGACGAGCAAGGAGCGATCGGACTGCTCCGCCGCCGAGTCGTCGGATCGCGCCAGGACATTACCATTGGCGTCGAGTACTTCCACCACCGTGTCGAACGCGTAGGTCGAGCGGTCGATGTCGAGCCAGATCTCGGTTCCAGCGACGGCCGTCATACTGTAGATGTCGACGTCGGCGGGGGCATTGATCAAGCCCTCGATCCGGAACCCCATCCGCAGATACGAATCACCGTTCTGCTCCTTGGCGGCCAGGTCGCCCAGGAATTGCGCCGTGGCAGGCTGCGCATTTGTTCCCGGCGGCACCGCGTCGCGCAATTCCGTTTCCAGGACCATTTCCACGTTGCGGTCATGGCTGTACTGCTCAATCAACAACCCGCGCCAATCCTCGGGACGTGGAATCGAGGCGATCCCATTGTTGTTGGTGTCGGTTAGGGGACGATGATCGGGCGTCAATCCGGCCCCGACGCTGTCATCGTGGAACGACGTCAGCACCACCGGGAAGCCCGGCTGGCCGATCACGTGCAATGTACCGCCGATACGATCGGTCATATCGAGCGGCGTACCGGTCGCGGTGAATCCGGTGCCGGCGGCTCGCACAAAGTTATGGCCGTTAGGACCGATCCCATCGAAGAGCTTCACGACCAGGCTTTCGTCCGGCCGGCTCTGCAGGCGAATTCCGCCGTAGGTATGAAGATTGCCAACGGTAATCGCATCGAACATCACGTGAACCATGTCGGTATCATCCCAGATACCTTCGGTGGTCAGCGTTGTACCGCGTATCAGCATGCCGTTGATCCCGTTCCGCGACTGCAGATTGCCGCGAATCAGCGGACCATGATTGTCGCGGAAATCGCCCAGCAGATCCAAGTCGCCTCGTTCTCGACCGCTGTCGGGAAGGCGAGTCGCATTCAGAGAATTGGCATTGATATTGATTGTCGGCTGTTGTGGGCTCGAGCCAAGAATCTGGCTGTCGTTGCCGCGGAACACGTTTTCGACGATGATCGGCTGGGCTCCGCGGACAAACATGACCGCAGGCAGGTTAGAGCTCCTGCCCAACCGGTTCGCCGGTCCCTGCCCGCCTACTCCCGAGGCGTTCTTCTCGATAATCGAATGGGCCAATCGCAGATCGGACTGATGGACTTCCAGTACGTTAAACGCCTTGAAGGTGCCTTCGAGCTTGGAGATACCGCCTGCGTAGGCGATAAGGGCATGATCGAAATTGCCGGTGCTGGTGTGACCGAGATAGATTCCGGACCAGTCGGCCGGATTAGGCTGGCGTTCGTTGGCACCCTGATTGTCGTCGTTGTTGGTGTCGAAAGTGCCGCCGGCCCCGAATCGATCGTCGAGCTTGGAGGTCAGAACGATCTCCTCGCCGGTTAAGCCCTCGACGAGCAGCTGCGCGCCGAAACTGATCTCGATGCGAGCACCTTCCAGCTTCACGACAGTACCCGGATCGATGACCAGCCGGGCGTCAAGCCGCGGCCGCTGCAGCGAAGTGAGGGCCGTGTTCAAGGTACCGCCGGCGGCTCCACCGTCGTCCTCGTAGGTCAACGCCGAGCGGCTGATTTGTGCCAACAGGGTGTAAGGGCCGGCGCCCCCCGGCGCACTGCGATAGACGCGCCGCGCCACGAATTCGCCCACCGCGCCGGGAATGTTCCCCAGCCGGATCGATCCGGTGGATGCGAGCGTCACATTGCCGGTCGCCGACGAAGCCGGTCCTTCAAAGCCGTCGGCATCGACCATCGTCACGCGATAGTTGTAGGTCCCCGCGGCCAGCGTCCCGATCTGCGACGTGGTCAGCGTCACCAGGTTCAGCGGCAACGTGCGTGTTTCCTGAATCGAGCCGCCAGGCGTTCCCTGAACGATCAACGATTCCGCCAGGTAATGCACAATGTCGGTATCATCGAATCGCCCGGCGAGCGTCAACGGCTTCGAGGCATCTCCCGGCGCCGTGGTGATTCGTACGATCAATCCGTTGATCGAATTGTTCACGATGCGGTTGCCATGGATGTCGGGGCCTACGCGGTCGTAGTCGGAAGTGAATTGACCCGACAACTGGTAATTCGCCGAGTGAAAATTCGTTTCGTCAAAACTGTTGGGATCGGCGGAAATCGCCGAGTCGGCGCTGCTGGTGATGCGGTTGTATGAGATCGTCGGGCGGGCCTCGGTCAACTGGATCGGTTGCACCACGTGACCGACCGAATCGACATTTACAATGCCGCCGCCGTAACGGATGTCGGCATGGTTCACGTAGTTGATAAAAGTGCCGTCCCGTTCCCGGTCGAACTCGCCGCGCGCGCGGTCGAGATCATTCTTAAAGACGATGCCACCCCAGTTTCCCGGAGTAGGGAACGTCGCGGGCGCATAGGTGTCGCGACCGATCGTTTCGTCCAGCCAGGAGGTGAAGAAGACGCTTTGCCGCGGCGTGCCGAGGATCTGCAAGGCGCCGTGCGAGCGATCGACATTCAGGTTCGAACTGCCGACCGCAATCCGGGCCGATCGCATCTTGAAGATCGCGCCGGCGTCGACCATCACCGTGACGCCACGCGGAACTTCCATCGTCGTACCGTCAACCAACGTCTGCCCGGGCAGAATGCCGAAGCCGATTTCGTAGGCGAAGTTATCGTTAAGCGTCGCCGTGTTACCGTCCGGTCCTCCGTTACCCACGATGCGGACGATGTCGCCGGGGTTGGTGAACTTGAATGCCGCAGGCACGCCCGCAACGGTGCTGGCGATGTTGTCGAAGGGGCGCGCCAGCGAGCCGTCGGCCTGCGAGCCGATCACGGCCGCCTTGTCGACAAAAATCGTCTTCCCGTGCACTTTGACACCGACCGCATTGGCGCTGAGGCTCACCGCGCGATCGTTCTTCAGTGTGATCAACGAACCGGAAACGGTGGCCATCCCAGGAGTGTTGAATCCGGCGCCGCCAGCAATCGCGTTCGCCAGTGTCGTCGCCACCTGGTTCCGCGTCATTGGGGCGGTGATATTGACTGGGATATTGCCCGGCGTTACGCCACCGGCCAGATTGAATTCAAACCGCTTGGTAAGGCCGATGTTGTTCGTGACGTCGATAAACTGCCCGTCAACGAGCGACGCTCCGCCACCGGTAACTTCGAGTACGCGCTCCAGATTCTGCGTCTGGAACCAGAAATTGAACACGCCGCCAGGCGTGCCGTTGGCGTCACCGTCCAGGACCGTGCCCGGCAGGCCTTCGGCAATGCGGTCGCGATCGCGAATCGTATGCTCGTTGTCGACCGCCGGCCGGAAATTGAGCTGCAACCGATAGGGACCTTGCGTGCGGCCGCCCAAACCGGTGTCCTCGATTGTCGGATCGTATTGATCGTTGGCCTTGGCCGAAACACCCAGATAGTAGGTTCCGGCGGGCAGACTCATCTGCAGCATCGAGTCTTTGCTGAAATAGTCGTCGTTCTTGGCGATCACTTCGCGACGGATGTCGCGTCCGCCGCTGAGCGCCAACGGGGAGTAGTTGATCGAGGGTGATGTGATGTCGATGGCGCCCAGTCCACTGACCAGGCTGGCACGGATCAACGCGCTTGCCGGTCCGGAATTGTTCAGCGCATTGATCAGATCGATCGCCCGCGTGCGCTGGTTGGGAGTATCGTTCAATTCCACGTCAATGTGATTCCCCACCACCGTAATCACCGGTGGGCGGACCGCGCCGCGATTCGCCTTGGAAAAGGCCATCGTGATGTCGTTGCCGTGTCGACCCGGACGCACCGCGGTGAACTTGAGCAACACCGCACTGGTCGTATTGAAATCGGTCGTCACCGACGCGTTCGCCGCGTCAATCTCGCGGTACAACCGCAGGTAACTGTCCAGCGCACTCGCGTCCGCCTGCCGCTCGGCAAATACCTCGGCCGTCAACAGCCCGACTTTATCCGCGGCATTCGCGCCGAAATCGACGTTGAAGCGATAGAGATCGATATCGTTGCTGTCCGGGCGATGCAGCAACTGGCCATGAATCACGTCGTAGTCGCCTGGCAAAATCCCGTCGGCGCCGGCGGTTCCCAGGATCAATCCCGGATCCAGCGACATCAACGTGGTGGTCGGCAGGTCCGCCGCAACCCCCAACCCCAGCATGTAGGCGATCCCCAGCATCGAAACACGGGAGTAATCCTCAAACGGCTGGTCGTTCCAGTTCGTCTGGGCGTTGAGTATCAACAGGCTGTTGCTGTAACTGGGGTCGATCCGGACCCGCATGTTGAAATTCGCGTGGCTGCGGACGTTGACCGCTGTGGTGCTCAAAACTGTCAGATCCCCGGTCGCGAACGTCCAGCCGGAGTTGTTGGTTTCGACAAACTGCACGCCGAGGTAACGGCTCCAGATTTCGAGATCTTCCCGAATCCGCTGTTTCTGCGGCTCGGTAATCGAATTCGTCAACGGCGTGCCCTGGGAATCGACGCCATAGTCCGCGCGGAAGTTGTAGGAAATCGTGCGCACGCCGGCGACGACGTCCATCGGGAAATTGGGGTTGAGGTGCTGTTCCAGTCCGCCACCCGCCTCCGCCGGCAGTTCGCGGTGCCCAGGCTCGTCCGGAGCCCCAGGCAACTGGGAATTGAACGGTTGTGGATCGATCGCCGCCGAGAAGATCTGGTTCTGGCGCTGCGGAGTCACGAGGTTGCCGATCTCGGTCGCCGTCGCAAAACTCGAACCTTGCCCCAGGATGCGTAACGGCGAGTAATTGACCGCGGGAGTCGCGATGTCGGTCGTCGACAGACCGGCAGTGATCGACGCGGTCATGATACCGTCCAAGGCCGGACTGGTATTTACTAAGGTAACGAGTTCCTGCGCCAGCGTCGGCGTCACCGCATTCGAATTCAGCACCAGCGAGATTCGATTGCCATTCACCGATACCGACGGTGGACTGCCAGGCCCCAGATCCTGCTTGTCGAAATGCAGTTCCAACGCGCGTCCAAAATCGGCCGACGCTCGAAATGTGATCGTCACCTGACCGAACGAATTAAAGTCGGTGGCCACGGTCGATACCGGAGTGATCTCCACCGGCGGGGCGGGACGCGCCTCGTCCGTTCCAACTCGCAGCCGAAACGACCCTGGCCCAATCGGTTGCCCCGTGCCGGGATTCACAAGTTTTTCCAGGTCGTCGGCAAACGTCAGCACCGCCATGTCGCTGACCGGATCGTACGCGACCGATGTCGGTGTGAACACGAGATCATCCGTGTTCCGCACCGTCCCTCTCGTCAGGATCAGTTGATAGAACCCGGTTCGCACCACCGAAGGATCGGGATCCGGCGTTAAGTCGCCCGTCTTCACCGCCCGGTTATACAAATCGTCGTTGTTGAAATAGACCTCGATCTGATTTCGCCGTTGGGTCAAGACACCGTTAACCCGATCGACCGGTTGCGGGACGACGGCAATGATCTGCGCGCCCAGATCGAGTTTGAACTGCACCACGTCACGGTCGGTGCCGGCACGGGTTGGCGCGAATGCGACGCCACTGGAATTCCGCAGCGCCAAGACTCCTTGCGAAGCATTGTCAGCGCCGAAAATCTCGACGCGATACGTATCGTCGGGCAACGTTTCCGCGAAGCGCAACACGACGACATTCCGGTTCGGCGATTCATCCGCGCCGATAAACCCGGGCTGAATCACGATGTCGTTGCCGTTGTCGAAAATGTCATCGAAGCCGGTGCGGGTAATCTTGATCCCTTGGATGTTCGTCGGGTTGAAGACCTGCCCTTCGCTGAAACTCAATCGCAGCTCACGCGGCGCCACATTCAGGACGGAAAGCTGGCCCGGCTCCAACAACGAACCTTCGTTGGGCTGGATTCCGGCTAACCGGGGAGGAGGCCCTTGCGGTCCGCTCGTGCCGCCACAATTCAAGACGTCACGCAGCCCCAAAGCGCCCACAAGCTGCTGAATATGGAACACGGGAGCTCCACCCCGCTCCGAATCAAACCCGGACAATGCGAATTCCCGATCGCCGATGCGGTCCTGATTCGGCATGTCGATCGCACCCGTTCCCATGATCGGAGGAGCTCCGGTGGGAGTCACCGCGCCGGCCTTCGCCATATGCGTCAGCGACAAGGTGTGGCCAATCTCGTGCGATGTCGTACCCGCCAACGCAAAAGTCGTGAACACGAGATTGCCCGAGCTCAACGCGTTGCTGGGGCTCAACCCTCCCATGCCCTGAATCGTATCGCTGAAGATCGAGCCGACGACGTCGCCCGTCGATACACCGGAATTCGGCCCCGCCCCGATCGCATTGCGCACGACGGCCAGGCCAGCAACTCCCAGAGCGCCCACCCCGCTCAAATCCTCACCAATCTGAACGTAGTAATACTCCGTCGCTCCATTCGACGGCGGCGTTCCGATGTTGCCAATCACAAAGTCGATCGCCAACTCTTTACACGCCGGAATGGGACTGGATGAGAGCTTGTCCTTCGTCGGAATCCCGTGGTAATCGCGATCCACTTCCGCAAGGACCGAATTGGCAACCGTGTTGAAGGCCGAGGTGGGAAATCCAAATGCGGTGACGTCCAACGTGCCAACTTGATTGCCGAAGATGTCGACCGTCGTGGGCTCGCCAGGAGACTTGAAGTCCAGAACAACCGTGAGTTTGCTGGCAATATCGCGCGCGGGTTGAGGCCCATGTTCGCCCGCAACCTCCAACGGACCTTGACCCGGCAAGAACGGTGAGCCACCGTTGCGCAACAAGTTCACAATCGGCTTATTCTCGATCCGCGCAATCTCCTCCGGTGTCCAGTTACCAAACGGCAGATCCGCTTCCGCCGTGGCCATGACCGTGCGAATCTCCAGCGCTTCCATCAGGAGTTCGCGGCGCGTTTGGCGCCGCTGCTTCTGCCGCACCCGTTCGCGTCGCTTGGAGGAATTACTGAGCCACAAACGTGAACGATCGCTGCTCATTTACCAGCCCTCAGTTCCTGTTCCAATCCCCAGATGGAGAATTTGATTTCGTCTGGAAATTCCGCAATCCGTACCAATAACGTCCAACCGCTCGCTTGCCTTCAAGCGGCGACAATGGCGCTAATGGACGTAGAATTAGGCATTTATGTCAATTTGGCGATTATAATTGGGGCCTAAACCATTGCAAGAAAATGGTTAACAAGCGCCCAGCCTGTCAGGACTGCCCATACTCAACCCCCCCTGCCACCATCCCAGCCGGTATAACCGCGCCGACCGGCCCGACAGCCAGCCATTCAATTCAACCGCGCCACGAAGGTTGCTCGGCGGGGCCGATTTCCCCCAAAATCGGGTCGGGATCCCTGGGGATTCACGGGGGAAAAACCCGAAGCAGGGCCGACGGCCTGCTTCGCCAACGAGCCGGAGTGGTCCGGGCGTGGCTCCTGGCTGCCGCGAAGGCAGGAGTCCTGACCATGGTCCTGGCCGTGAAGTCCGAACCGGCGGTGAATCATCCCCGAACTGGCGATTGAGGCCCTTTCCGATCGAGGGCGTTACTTCAGGACCCAGAAAGGCGCTCCCAATATTCCCACAATCGCCCGCCTTCTGCAAAACCGGCCCGCCGACCGTGAGACCACCGGAGCGTCGTTGTGGTGAACCAGCCAGTTCGCTGGGGTGGCACAATATCACCCCCCTTTGTGCCAGTGGTCGGTGTGAGCGTGGTGCAGGCAGCAAGGCAAAGCCGCGCCAACCTCCATCCAACTGGATGGAGAGGAACTCGACCCATTCCTCGCCAGGCTGGAACCGGACCCAGCCGAGGGTGCCGCCGTGCCGATTGCCGTCGCCAATCTCCAACACCGCTTAGGGATCAAACGCTGGTGCCCTTACCCAGGTGACTGTGTAGTTGTCGCTCCCGGCTCGGCCCCGCTGACTCAAAACCCGCGTTTCCCACCGCTCCAGTCCACGTCCCGGTTCAGGCTTCGCGCGCCACTCCTACTCGTACTCGATAGGATTCTGCCCGTCGCCACCGGTCCGCTCCATCGGCCGAGTCGCCGGCAGGTATGCGCTCCACGGCCCGCAAACGGCGAGTGTTTCATGATCGACAACCTGCTCGCTGACGCCCCCCTTTCGATAAGGAGTACCGGCTGGCGCCTGAGTACGAGTACGGACAGTACGAGGCGCGGACGATCGAACCCGCACCTGTTGCGTTCCGATTCCCATTGGATCAGCCAATTCCAAGATCATCCAAGTCTTGCCATTCAATCGACCAGCGTGGCGTTCTTGTCCGTCGCCTAGCCTGGATTCCCATACGCCCCATTCACTTAACGCGGATTCCACAGCAGCTAACGAGACAACGCGTTTGTTCAGCTTGAAGATCCGATACGCGCTCAGAAGTTGGCGGACAAATTTGCCGAATTGAACTGGCCAAACTTGCTGAATCCACGCAAGTCCACGGCCGCAATTCGGCGGGATTCAATCCGGCCCGACGTGACGATCTCCGCTTATTCGCGGTGATTCTGAATGGCGACCGTATTGCTCAGGGATTTCGCAACAAAGACCTTCGGAGCGCCCTGAAACTCCCCATCAGCACCAGAGCAAACTCGTCGAACCAGCGCCACCGTCAGCCGAATACTCAAACGACTCCATGTCCGTGGCCTCCTCGCAAAAATTCCACGAACACGCCGATGGCGCGTCACCCAATCAGGACGGGAGTTGCTCAGCCGCGTGCTCCGCATCTATCGAAAGGACGGGCCTGATCAAAATGCCGCGTGAATCAGCACGCCAGTATCTTTATTCCCAACTTCTCTGGAAAATACAGAGGAGTTGGGAATAAAGGTACTAATAGAGTCCTTCCAAATAAGAAACGAATAGCGAACTATCGCTCTGTACTCGGAGCGATAGTTTGTGCGTTGAACTGAGTCGCTTGGATGGACGCGGCGGGCGTGGCCTATGCGGATGCAACGTCCATTCGTTGCACCCGGCCTATTTTAGCGGGCGATGAGAGCGGCCGGCAATTTGATCCGGCGGTAAATTGGAGTACGGATCAGCGAGGACTGGAACTGTCGTGCGGGGTGTGTCGAGCCGGCAAAGGGCTCGGTCCAAAGGGCGAGCCGGGTCGAAGGGGCGTGGGCCAAAACTGGGGATCAGTTGGCGACGCAGGCACACGTCTTGATTCGCGGCGACTCGCAAGTGAAAGACCGCGTTATTCACAAACTGCCTGAAAACACGGCTTTCTCGGCCGTGGAGGCCATCTTGGAAGATGGCCAAATAGCGGAGGAGGGACTCGAACCCCCGACACGCGGATTATGATTCCGCTGCTCTAACCAACTGAGCTACTCCGCCACGGTGCGATTATCTGCGGGAAAATCGCTGTTTTTCTCGATAACTCGCCCATGCCGAATGAGGTGATTGTCATCTTTTTTGACACCGGGCAAGCTAATTCCCACCAAAATTGACACCCGCCGTTCGTCACGGCGGGTGTCAATGACACCACCTAACTCGTAAAGCTGAGGTGATGACAATGGGTAACTTTACCCGAACTGCCGCCACTAGAAAAGCGGTTCCCAAGCCAGAAAAGCCACTGCGAGATGTAGGACGGACATCTTGTCCGTCCAAGAAGGTTCGGACAGGAATTAACCACAGAGCACACAGCGCCCGCAGAGGTACCTGAAGTCCCGAAGTAGAGAAGTGGACCCCGAAAACTAGACCAGCGGCGAAAAGAGAGAATTGGCTATAACATGACCCATGCTGGAGGCAATTGAAACCGAAATACCACGGAGGGACGTATGGCCAAGAAGCGCAGGTACGACGACTACGACGGGCTCGAACTGGCCGACGACAAGCCGATTCTCAAAGTGGTTTGCTGGGCGCATGCCCGACGAAAGTTCCACGAGGCGAAAAGTAGCGACGGCACATTGGCAGAGACCGCGAAGGCTTTCATTCGTCGACTGTACGTGATTGAAAAAGAGATTCGCAAAGAAGTGGAGCAGGAATGCCAGAACCTCGCTCCAGAGCCGGTCGGCGGCGCAAGCCGTCCAGCCAATTGCGACAGGCACTACGTGCGCGAGCGGCTCGCAACCGTTTCCCGGCCTTTATCCATTGCCCCCCGCCGTAACTCCTGCTGCCATTCTTGGATTCTGCGAAGGGCGTCGAGGGGCGTGAGGGAGTCGACGTCGGTGCCGCGAATGACGTCGAGCAGCGGGTGGTCGTACGGTGCGAACAGGGTCAATTGGATATCGCCTTTGCGTTTGCGTTCTTTGCGTGTCAGTTTGGGCTGACCGTCACCGTCAAGATGTTCCGATTCGAGTTGCGACAGAACCTGCTTGGCCCGTTCGTTGACCTCCCGCGGCACCCCGGCCAGCCGCGCGACATGGATTCCGTAACTCTTGTCGGCCGCCCCGTCGATGATCTTGTGCAGGAAGATCACGTTGTCGTCCCATTCGCGAACCGCCACATTCAGGTTACGCAGTTCAGGCAGCGACTGCGCGAGGTCGGTCAGCTCATGGTAATGCGTCGCAAAAAGCGTGCGGCAGCCGATGCGGTCGTGGATATGCTCGACGATCGCCCACGCGAGCGAGACGCCGTCGTAGGTGCTGGTGCCGCGACCGATTTCGTCCAGAATGACCAAGCTGCGGGACGTGGCGGTATTGAGGATCCGAGCGGTCTCGGTCATTTCCACCATGAAGGTGCTCTGCCCACGCGACAGTTCGTCGCTGGCACCGACGCGGGCGAATACGCGATCGGCGATGCCAATCGTCACTTCCCGCGCTGGAACGAAACTGCCGATCTGGGCCATGATCGTCAACAAGGCAACCTGGCGAATGTAGGTGCTCTTGCCGGCCATGTTCGGGCCGGTGATCAACAGCAGCATCCCCTGGCCTGGCCCGGCAAGCGTGTCATTGGGAACGAACGCACCTGCCGGCTGAACCACGTCGAGCACCGGGTGGCGACCGTCGCGGATCGCGAGGATCGGCTGGTCGGACAGGCTCGGACGGCAATATTGCTGCTGTACCGCGAGTTCCGCCAGCGCCACAATGGTATCGAGCATCGCCAGCACGGACGACGTTGCCTGGAGCTGCCTCGCGTGCCCCACGACCCGGTCGCGCAGTTGCAGAAACAGGTCGTATTCCAGGTTGCGCGACCGCTCGTCGGCGTCCAGTACCCGATCCTCGTATTCCTTCAACTCTGGAGTCACGTAGCGTTCGGCCCCGGTGAGCGTCTGTTTGCGGCTGTAGTTCGCCGGCACCTTGTCCTTGTGCGCGTTGGTGATTTCGATGAAATAGCCGAAGACCTTGTTAAAACCGACTTTCAGATTGGGAATGCCGGTGCGCGATAATTCCTGCGACTGATACTCGGCGATCCACTGCTTGCCGCCGGCGGCAAGATCCCGCAGTTCGTCGAGTTGCGAATCGTATCCAGCGCGGATGATGCCGCCTTCGCGTGGCGAGAGCGGACATTCCTCCTGCAGTGCGCGGCGCAATTCGTCGGTGAGTTCCGGACAGAGGTCAAGCGTCCGCCCGCTGCTGGCCAGCAGATCGCTGGACCGTTCGCTCAGCGCCTGCTTTACCGGCGGTAACCCGGCCAGGGTCCGGCCGATGAACGACAGATCGCGAGGACTGGCGCGGCCGGTCATGACGCGCGCCAAAAGTCGTTCCAGGTCGTAAACGCGTTTCAGAGCGTCGCGTATCTCCCGTCGCAAGGCGGATTCCCGCATGAACTCGTCGACCGCATCGAGCCGGGCATCGATTTCGGGGATGTCGGTCAGCGGGTTGTTCATCCAATCGGCGAGCATTCGGGAGCCCATCGGCGTCACGGTCCGATCGAGCACCGCCAGCAGCGACCCCTCACGAGCGCCGTCGCGCAGGGTGCGGCTTATTTCCAGACTGCGGCGTGAGGCCTCGTCGATTTCCAGGTTATGTCCGGTCCGATACGGAATCAGCCGATCGATGTGTGTCAGCGGGGTTTTTTGCGTTTCCTGCAGGTATTCCAGCAAGGCGCCAGCCGCGCGAATGGCCGCACTGTCCCCGCTCGTAAAGCCGAATCCATCCAGGGCGGCGGTTTGAAAATGGGTCGTCAACAGTTTGGTGGCGGCGTCAAATGCGAATGCCCAGGGCGGCCGGCGCGTCAACATCACCGTTTCGTGGGTCAACCAGGGGGGTGGTGCGGTGGTTTCCGTGAGCAGGCATTCGGTGGGCCGTATCCGCGCCAGCTGATCGTTGAGGCGCGAACGAGGGAAAACGGCGGCCCAGAAACGACCGGTCGACAGTTCGGCCCAGGCCAGACCAACGTCGTTAGCAGGCCCCTGGCCACGATCGACATCGTCCACAATTGCTGCCAGGTAATTGCTTTCCCGGGGATCGAGAATCGCATCGTCGGTCACCGTGCCGGCCGAGACCACGCGCGTAATTTCCCGCTTTACCAGGCCAACCGCCTTGCGGGGATCCTCGACCTGCTCGCAGACCGCCGCCCGGTAGCCGGCCCGAATCAGTTTTCCGAGGTAACTTTCGAGCTGATGGTACGGGAACCCGGCCATCGGCACCGGATTCTCCCCCTTCTCGCGGCTGGTGAGCGTCAAGCCAAGTACGCGTGCCGCCGTCTTGGCGTCCTCGTGGAACAACTCGTAGAAATCGCCCATGCGAAACAGCAGAATCGCCTCGCCACACGCCGCTTTAGCGTCGAGATACTGCTGCATCATCGGGGTTGGCGTCGTGCTGGTAGCCATCGTGGCGATGCTATCATTCGCCGACTCCGTTCAAAAGGGGTGACAAGAGTCTGATTGTCTGGCTCAAGTCAGTCACCGATTGTGCCGATAACCGCGACACCGGTGCGATTCGCCCCAACCCGAACATCTCCTGGACGAAGCCGAACGATGCCGACGACCAGCCCCGAAATCCGCAAAGCGGCCGTGCTGCTGATGAGTCTTCCCGAGGAGTTGGCCGTCACTTTGATGTCCAAGCTGCAACCGAAGGAAATCGAGGCGGTGTCGATCGAAATCGCCAAAGTCGGGCTGCTGGTCGCCGAGGAACAAGATTCGGTCATCAACGAGTTCGCCGACATTAACCCCAACAAGCTGCCGACGCCGGGTGGTGGCCTGGACCTTGCTAATTCGCTGGTGGAAGGCGCCCTGGGCCAGAACGCCACGCCAACTCTCGATAACGTGCGGCAATCAATCGAAGCACTCCCGTTCGGTTTTCTGAAAAAGGTCGATCCGCAGAACCTATTGACGTTCGTGATCGACGAACATCCGCAGACGATCGCGCTGATTCTCTCGCATATGGCCCCGAAATACGGAGCACAGATTATCGCCGGCCTGCCCCCGAACCGCCAGCAGCAGGTCGTCCGCCGCATCGCCCAGATGGGTCAGACCAACCTCGAAGTCATCCGCGAGGTCGAACGAGGCCTGGAAAGCCGCATGTCGAGCGTGATGAGCCAGTCGTTTGAGAACGCCGGAGGCTTACAAACTGTCGCGAGCATCTTGAATGTCACCGACCGTGCCACCGAACGAACCCTGATGGAGAGCCTGACGCAGGAAGACCCGGCGCTCGTCGAGGAAATCCGGCGTCTGATGTTCGTATTCGAGGATATCTCCAAGCTGTCGGACAAGGATATCCAGACGCTGCTGAAGAACGTCGAGACCGCCCAATGGGCGATGGCACTCAAGGGAGTCAGCGAGGAACTCAAAACCAAGATCCTCGGCAACATGTCGTCACGCGCCGCCCAGGGCCTGAACGAGGAAATGGAATTCCTGGGCGCCGTGCGGGTGTCGGAAGTTGAGGCGATTCAGCAGCAGATCGTCGACGTGGTTCGGCGTCTGGAAAGCGCCGGGGAACTCTCGACACAAAACCAGGACGCCAACGAATCGTTTATTCAGTGATACGACTCATGGGTGCCCCAGCTCATGTCTGCCACGGGTGAGGGCCGTCCCGAGCCCGTGCCGACGGCACGGGACGGTGCAGCCTGCTCGAGTGCTGTTTACGATTTCTACCCGAGCTATTCTGACCCTATGTCACCCTGAGGACTCGACGTCTGCTCTGTCCCTTGGGCACGGTCTCGGGACGACCCTCACCCGTGGGAACCCGTAGCACACGATGGGCACCCTTGGCACATGAACTGCCCGTGGAACACGAACTGCAGCCGTGGTATTTGACGTAAGCCGGGGTCACCCGGCACTATTTTGCGGCGTCGGTTTTTCCTGCGTCGAAAGAGCCGGCCGCGACCGGTTCCGCGGGCTGTTCCACAGTAACGATTCCCTTGAAATCCAATCGGACCAGGTGGCCATTGTCGTCGCGGATCGCTCCGAGAACAATCGTGTCCTTGCCGTTGAATTCGCCCTTGAGCAATTCCTCGGACAGCGGATCTTCGACGTAGCGTTCGATCGATCGGCGCAGCGGCCGAGCTCCGAAGTCGAGGTCCGTACCCTTCTTGATGATGAACTCCTTGGCGTCGTCGGTGAGCTGCAATGTCAGGCCCCGTTCCTGCAGCCGCTTGCGGACTTTGGCGAGTTCCAACTCGATCACCTGCTTGAGATCCTCCTTCTGCAGATGGCGGAAGATGATCACATCATCGAGGCGGTTGAGGAACTCCGGCCGGAACACCTTTTCAATGCGGTCGTTGACACGTTCTTTCATGGCGTCGTACGAGGCATTATCGTCGGGTTTCTGGAAGCCGAACTGGGACTCATTCTTGATGGCTTCCGCACCCGCATTGGTTGTCATGATAAGAATCGTATTGCGGAAGTCGACATTGCGACCGAAGCTGTCGGTCAACCGGCCTTCCTCCATGACCTGCAGCAGCATGTTGAAGACGTCGGGGTGCGCCTTTTCGATCTCGTCCAGCAGCACCACGGCGTAGGGCCGCCGTCGGATTTTCTCGGTCAGCTGGCCACCTTCCTCGTAGCCAACATATCCCGGCGGAGCACCGATCAACCGGCTGACATTGTGCTTCTCCATGTATTCGCTCATGTCGATATGCACCAGCGCGTCGGCGTCGCCGAACATGAATTCGGCCAATGCCTTGGCCAACAGGGTCTTGCCGACCCCGGTCGGTCCAGCGAACACGAAGCAGCCGGTTGGCCGCTTGGGATCTTTCAATCCGCTGCGGCTGCGCCGGACCGCTTTGGCGACCGCCTTGATCGCCTCGTCCTGGCTGATCACTTTACCGTGTAACCCATCCTCCATCTTCATCAACCGCATGCTGTCCTCGGTGGACAGTCGGGTCAGGGGGATGCCGGTCATTTTCGAAACCACTTCGGCGATGACTTCCTCGTCGACCACGCCATCGGTCTCGCGGGATTTTTCGCGCCATTCGCAGGTAATGGTGTCTTTTTTCTTCCGCAGCTTGTCGGCTTGATCGCGCAAGGAAGCGGCCTTTTCGAAATCCTGATTGGCGACCGCTTCTTCCTTCTGCTTGTTCAGCCGTTCGACTTCCTCGTCGATCTCCTTGAGATCGGGCGGTCGGGTCATGGCTCGCAGCCGCACGCGCGCGCCGGCCTCGTCGATCACGTCGATCGCTTTATCGGGCAGGCAGCGGGCGGTGATATATCGCTCGGACATTTCCACCGCGGCGGCAACGGCGTCGTCGGTGATCTGAACCCGGTGGTGCTCCTCGTAACGCTCGCGGAGCCCCTTGAGGATTTCGATCGTTTCGTCCTTCGAGGTCGGGTCGACGACGATTTCCTGGAATCGCCGCGCCAGGGCGCTGTCTTTTTCGATGTACTTGCGGTACTCGTCCAGCGTCGTGGCGCCGATGCACTGGATCTCGCCTCGAGCCAGGGCCGGCTTTAGCACGTTGGCGGCGTCGATCGCGCCTTCCGCCCCACCAGCGCCGACCAGCGTATGCAGCTCGTCGATGAACAGAATCGTGTTCCTGGCACGGCGGACTTCGTTCATCACCGCTTTGATGCGTTCCTCGAACTGGCCACGGTACTTGGTGCCAGCGACCATCATCGCCAGGTCGAGCACGACGATGCGTTTTTCGGCAAGCAGTTCGGGCACGTTGCCACTGACCACACGTTGGGCGAACCCTTCGACAATGGCGGTCTTGCCGACACCCGCCTCGCCGAGCAGCACCGGATTGTTCTTGGTGCGGCGGCACAGGACTTGAATCGCCCGTTCAATTTCCCGCTCACGCCCAATCACCGGGTCCAATTTGCCTTGCCGAGCCAGATCGGTCAGATCGCGACCGAAACTGTCGAGCGCAGGCGTCTTGGACTTGCTGCTCTTGGACGTCGCGCCGGCTTCGCCACCGGAAGGGCTCGCCGGCTCGGGGCTGCCGCGCTCGGAGACTTCGCTGCCCTCGAGGCCATGCCCCAACAGATTCAGTACTTCCTCGCGGACGTCGTCGAGTTTCAACCCGAGGTTCATCAGCACTTGGGCCGCGACGCCTTCCTGCTCGCGCAACAACCCCAGCAGAATATGTTCGGTGCCCACGTAGTTGTGATTGAGATTGCGGGCTTCCTCCATCGAATACTCGATGACTTTCTTCGCCCGAGGCGTCTGAGGCAACTTGCCCATCGTGACCATCTCGGGGCCACTTTGCACCAGCTTCTCCACCTCCAGACGGATCTTTCGCAAATCGACGTCCAGGTTCTTGAGCACATTGGCCGCGACACCGCTGCCTTCCTTGACCAGCCCCAGCAGAATGTGCTCGGTGCCAATGTACTCGTGATTGAAACGCTGGGCCTCCTGGTTGGCCAACTGCATGACCTTTCGAGCTCGATCAGTAAACCGTTCGTACATATGCTCGTGCCTCCCTCGTTTCCAGTTAGCTGTCCCAAATCGGGACCGCGCCTCAAAATCTACTCCAATCCATGAACCGCATCGCCGGCGGGCAAGTTCAACCTCGATCGCTCGCGTTGAACCTCATACTCCCATTTTCCGTTTCCCGGCATTCCCGCCAAGTGGTCCAGTTCCTGGTACGACAAATCCGGCCGCCCCGTGCGCCGATAAAGCGCGGCGAGGGTGAGCCGAGCAAACAACTTCGCATCGTCCGCACCCGCACCGTCCGCAATCTGTCGCAGGCCCGACTCCGCCTCGGGCCACTGACGCTGCAAATACCGCTGCACGGCCTGCTCTAGTAACCGATCTGCCTGTTCCCGTTCCTTTTCCTCTGTCCGCGCCGGCGTGGTTTCCGCAACCGCACTCAACGGCCTGCTTTTTGGCAGTCGAGCCTGCGCCTTCAGGTACCTATGCGAATTCCAGGCCGAAACGGACCAGAATCCCAATAAGCCAATCCAAAATGCGCTGCGCGGCAAGAATGGTAACCACTCGGGCCAGACAAACGTGGTAACCAGAGCCAGATTCAGCAGCAACGCGAACGACAACGCGGTCAGTAGACCGCGGATTTGTCCCTGCAACCAAATCCAGGGCAGGCCGGGCCAGACGCACATCCAGCAATCAACAAATTGCATTCCGCCCGCTCCGATCTCCCTATCGAAGGCCCGATGCCTACCTTTTTGGCGAAAGTCACCGCGGAATTCTACATCCCAGAATCGCCCCGAGCAAGGCAAGTAACGTCGGCAGCGCGAGTTAGCTCCAACGGCGGCCACGGGGCATCCCCAACCGCTGTCAAACTTTTCGGGTCGCCGGCAGTTTGCCGCGCCGTGAATCACTCGCCGGCCTCACGCCCCCTACATCCGTCGCCGTCGGAAAACCGCGAAAAGGCCCGCTAGCTTGCCGAGCCGGGTTTGCCTGCCAATTCCGGCTTGCCACCAAGATCGGGAGCATCGATCGGGTCGGGCTTGCCGGGCGGCAGCCTTCACGGCGGTTGCTTGCCCGGCGGTTGCTTGCCAGGCGGTTCCGTTTTTCCTTCATAGGTGCGGCCCGAATCCGCACCGCAACCGACGTTATCCAGGGCAATTCGGTAGAGCTTCTGGCCCCACGGCGTTGGGTATTGCGACGTGATGCAGGCCTGACAAAGCTGATCACCATCCAGGCCGATCGCTCGCGCAATCGATTCCACCGGTAAATAGCGAAGCGAGTCCGCCCCCAGCGACTTCGCCATCTCCATCTGGACGGCATCCGTAAGTTCGCCTCCCTTCAGGAACTTGGGCGCGAACAATTCGTCGATCGTCGACATGTCGATCCCGTAAAAGCAGGGGGCGACGATCGGCGGACAGGCGACGCGAACGTGGATTTCGCGGGCTCCTCCCGCCTCGCGAATCCGATTCAGCAGCACCTTCATGGTCGTCGACCGGACGATCGAGTCCTCAACCAGGAACACGCGTTTTCCCCCCAGGACTTCGCGCAAGGGCGTATATTTGCTTTCGGCCTTCTTGGCGCGTCCGCTGCCGCCTTCGATAAACGTCCGCCCCGAATACCGGTTGCGAATCAGCCCTTCCCAGCAGGGGACTCCCAATTTGAATGCCATCGATGAGGCCGCCGCCTTGCTGGTGTCGGGAACCGGCACGACGATCGTTTCGTCATCCAATTTGACTCGTCCATCCTGGCGCTCCAGACGAGCCAGTTCCACGCCTAACGCGGTCCGCGACAAGTAAACGCTGCGGTCGTCAAGCGTACTGGCGACGTTGGCAAAATAGATCCATTCGAAAAAACAATGGGCGCGGCGGGACGAGGGCGCGAATCGTTCAATTTCAAACTGTCCATCCGAAATGGTGATGGCCTGTCCGGGCTGCAGAGATCGGACATTCTCCGCTTGGAAGCCCAGATTGAGCAGCGCGACGCTTTCGCTGGCGGCGGCGAATAATGGACCTTCCTTGGCGTAAACCAGCGGCTTAATTCCCAGCGGATCGCGCGCCACCAGCATTTCTCCCAGCGCGTTCAAGATCACAATGCTGTACGCGCCATCAAAGCGCTGAAAGACCGACCGCATCACCTCCACCAGCTTCGGACGACGGTCGCCTGACAACTCGCGACTCAGCTCGTGCATGATGATCTCGGTGTCCGTTTCCCGCGCCAGATGGTGATCGTCATCGCTGAGCAGCTTGTCGCGAAGATGCTGGTAGTTCGAAAGCTGTCCGTTAAACGCGAAACTGAACCATTTGTGCTTCTGCAGATGATGGCGCTCAAACGGCTGCGCATAACTGCGATCTTCGTCGCCGCAGGTCGCGTAGCGGACGTGACCGATCGCCGCGCGGCCCGAATATTCGCGCATCAGCGATTCGGACTTACCTTTGTGCGACAGCCGGAAAACCTCGCTGACCGTGCCGATTTCCTTGAACGTATCGATCAACTGATCGCGGCCAGGCGCGAACGACGTCATTCCCGCCGCAAGTTGCCCCCGGTTCTGAATGTCCTGGAGCATGCGAGGCATCAAACGGGAAATCTGTTCCGGCCCCTGTTCGGGACACAACGGGCTTACCGCCCCGCCCGGAAGATGATAAATCGCCGCAATACCGCATTCGTGGTGTAGATCACTCATCGGCTTCCGTTCTCTTCACGATACGGTCCTGAAACGGGATCCGCATACTGGAAGCGCGATCCACCTGCCGCCGTTCGAATCTTAAGCCGGTACGGCCGGTTTCACAAGCAGTCGGTCGGTCCTACACCGGCCGTTTCCAGACGTCCACCCACTACGCCTCGTTTTTCGATCCTTTTGCCGCTCCCGCCGCGGCCTGCGTCCGGGCACAGCCACCCTGGTCCGATGCGGAGATCCCGTTGCGCGGCGGCGGCAAAAGCGCCTGACGCAAAGCTCGCGCGGCACAGCCCGGCTGAACGGCACCAATCACCGCCTGACCGACCGCAATCCGAGAAAAACCGGTTTCCAGTACCTGCGAGAGATTTTCGAGTGTGATTCCGCCGATCGCAAACGCCGGGATCCCCGGGACAGCCGATTGGACCGCGCCGAGATATTCCAGACCGGGGAAATGCTCGAACTCCTTCGTCTGCGATGGAAACACCGGCCCGCAACCGACGTAGTCCGCGCCGTCGCGCAGCGCTCGTTCCAGTTCCGGCAAGCTGTGCGTGGAAACGCCAACAATGGCCCCCTCCGGCAGCAGCGAGCGCGCGTCGGCGATCGAAAGATCCCCCTGTCCAAGCTGAACACCGTCGGCGTCGGCCAATCGCGCCAGATCGGGGCGGTCATTGACGATCAGCAGCGTCGACGTCGAACGCGTCAGGCGGCGGGCCTGTCGAACCCGCTCCAGCAATGCACGGTCGGGCAACGATTTGTCGCGAAGTTGCAAAAGATCAACCTCCGCCGCAACCAGTTCCGTAACCAGCCGCTCAAAGTCGGTCGACGATCGTGCACCGTCGACGAGAACACAGAGCCGGCAATCGGCGAGCCGCGGTTTACGATGCAACCGCCGCGCGACCTGCTGGTTCAGCGCATAGACCCGGTATCGCATCGCCTCGAACTGCTCGCCCCATCCTTCCCGCTGTAGTTTGCTGTATTCCTCCAGACAGCGCAATGCCTGTTCGACCCTCTTGCCGCTGGCCTTGGCGACGCTGGCGAGCGAATCGCGATGATACTCGCCCGGCGCATCGATCTGCGTTCCCACATCGTGCGGCAGATCGCGTCCCGCCAGCAGGTGGTCGAGGCTGGGAGCAAGCAGCGCGCAGATTTCATGGCGGATCGCCTTCGCTTCCGCGGCGATCGCGCGGTCCTCGAGCACAAAGCGAGCGAAATCCTCGATCACCCGCATACCCTCGACCGCGCGGTTGGCATTCGCGTCCAGGATTCGGAAGACCGTTCGTTGCTCGTTCGGGTCGAATGGCGACATCGACCTATTCTCGACCGCCGCGGGGTTAGCTTTCAAGGGCCATTCAGATCCGTGCCTGCGGATACGGACGCGTCACAGGGTTGCCGCCGGAATTCGGCTCGAAAAACGGCAATCCCCGACAGACGCGACCGGCGTTCAAAATGCGTTCGGTAATCGAGATCGTGCTCCGCGTCCCGCACCGGTACATCGAAGGGGCCCCGCAGTCCCGTTCCTTCGCGAATCAGGTCCAGGGTGGAATGAAAATACTCTTCGACATCGGTCCAGAAATGGAGCCGGCCGCCGGGAACCAGACTGCGTTCGATCGCCTGCAACATTTCGGCATGCAACACGCGCCGCTTACGATGCCGTTTCTTCCACCACGGATCGGGAAAGTACACATGGACGGCCGCCAGCGAGCAGGCCGGGACGAATTCCCGAAAAAAATGCACCGCATCCCCCGAGATCACTCGGCCGTTTTCCAACCCGGCTCGTGCCAAACGAGCGGCCGCAAAACGCGCATATTTCGCGCCGATCTCGATCCCCAGGAAGTTACGATCGGGCTGCCCACCCGCCGCTGTTGCCAGGAAGAGCCCCTTGCCGCTGCCAATCTCGACCTCCAGCGGCTGCTGCACATGGAAAAGCCAGCCGGGCTGCCACGGTCCGACGATCGCATTCAGCTCGATCAGATGACGGCTGAGATCAAGCAATGGACTGATTTTCGGAAGCGCGCGACGTCCCATCAGCTTTCCGCACTAACCTGGCGACTCGGGCCGGGCCATCGCCTGAACGGGAATCGGAACCCCCTTCAGGATTCCTTCGACCACAATACGATCGCGAACCACCCCCTGGAATCGGCAGATAATGATCCGCCCCATCCGCACTTTGGTTTCCTCACACATCAGGAACAGTCGGTCGCCGGGGACCACCGTATCGCGGAAACGGACTTCCTCCAGACCACCGAAACCGACCACGACGTCTCCCAGCAGCCCGTACTTGTGTGCGAAATAGCTGCAAAGCTGAGCGGCCGCTTCCAGCATCACGACGCCGGGCATGATCGCCTTTTCGGGGAAATGGCCGCGGACCCAGAATTCGTTTTCCGTAATGTCCTTGTACCCGGCGCAGACCCGTCGCTGCGGATCTTCGTGCACGATCGCCGTCAACTGCTCCATCTCGAAACGCTGCGGGTTGTGCCGCCGAATCTCGTCCAGATCGGCGATGACGCGGAGCGGTTCCAGTTCGGACAGTTCGACGATCAGCTCTTTGCCATTCACGGCTTCCACCTTCTCAAGCCTCGAGCAAACACCTCCCGATGGCATGCCCTATTCGGCAAGCCCGCGACAGACTGCAGCCGGCAAATTGGCGGACTAGGTCTTGACCTTCCAGCGTTTGGCCCGGCGCGCTTTGGAGTTGGCCGGGCGCTTGCCGTGGTTGGCTTTCTTGTGGGAACGGTGCGGTTTTGCCATCTCGCAAACTCCTAAACGGGTCGTATTGCTGTGGATTGACGGGTGCTCGACGGTTCGGCGGTACGCCCCTCCGAGTCGGCCCCGGGGAGGGCGGATTCGCCTAAATTACCAGTAAATCCATTTGCTGAAAAGCCGCAGTTGGTCAACAAGGCCGATCCCGAACGACGCAGAAGTACCAGGATGGATGGGAGCAACAACAGGGATCCCCCGACACAAAAGAAAATCCCCAAGGTCAAGACCTGCCCCAGGCTGCGGAGTCCGCGATGGTCGGCGGCGACCATACTGCAAAAACCGGTCATCGTCGTCGTTGAACAGATTACGATCGACACGACGACCGAATTCGAAATTCGAAAGATCCCCGTTTGCGAGCGGAAATCGTGCATGACATGAACTCCACTGTCGATGCCAATTCCCAGGATCAGTGGCAGCACGATCATGTTTGCAGCGTTAAATGGAATTCCCGAATATCCCATCACTCCCAGCAACAACCATCCGGCCAGCGCCAGGGGCACCATCGCCAGCAGCGATTGAGCAAGACTGCGGAAATCGAGCACCAGCACGATCACGAGCGCCAAGGCCGCGTAGATCCCGGCGTGCAGGTAGCTCTGCTGCATATGCCGCGATGCATAGTAGGTCTGCACCGGGTGCCCGGTTACGGATTTGGTCACCGACTCCAAGTCGCGCACGAACGCTTCGAGCTGCTGAAAATCCCAAGAATCACCCCGCGCGAATACCCGCACCAGCATCCGGCCGGACTGGCCGACAAGTCGCCGGCGGAGCTCGGGCGGCAAATCCTCCATGGTGGGCGGAGCCGGGTCGCTGATGCGTGCCAGTTCACCGAGCCGCGACCAGAGATCGCTCAGAAACCGGGTACGGAACTCTGTCGCCCGCCGTCGCAAAATCTCCCGCTGCACGCCTCGCGATAAATCCGAGACCACCGGCAGTTTCCCAGGCCCACCGGCGGCAGCCGTTTCGGGGCCCAAGTCGTGGCCCGGCCCATTTCGTTGCGCAACGCGCAAGGTCGATTCGGCCCGTTCCAATAATGCTGACGGGGACAAAAGATGGTTCGGGGGACTTGGCGGCAACTGGGTCAGCCAATCCTGCACGCGGCCGATCACCGTCCTCTTGGATGGTTCGTTCGCCGGCAATAGACTCCGCAACGACTCGGTGCGCAACACCGTCGGCAGCCTGGCGAATGCCTGCTCCAACCGTTCCACTTCCGCCGCGTCCTCCGCCATCGCCACCGCGAACCAGACGTGGTCGGCGTCCCGCGCGATCAGTTTTTCCTGCAGCCGCGAACTGACTCCGCGCTCGGGTTGCAAATGTAACAGATTATGGTCATAGCGTACGCGAACGACCCCTGGGGCAGCGAGCAAGGCGAGAGCAGCCAGTCCGGCCAGGGTGAAGCCTGGACGCCTTAACAATGGCTGCAGCCACGTCTGCATAGGCAACGTCGCGGCACCGGTTCCTCGAACATCCCGCACGTCGGTATTTCGCCGCGCGCGGCGAAATACGGGCGAGCGATTCCGGCAATCGAACCACCAGACGATCGCGGGGAAAACGGTCAGCGCCGAAGCCAGACATAACAGGATGCCGGTCCCCGCGATCCATCCCAGCTCCGCCACCCCTGTGAATTCGGTTAACCCCGCCATATAGAACGCCGCAGAAGTTGTCAAAGCACCGGTGATCACACCCGGGCCTACCGAACGGGCCGTTTCCTGTAAAGCCGCTTCCGCCGCAAGGCCCTGCTGCAGGAGCTGCTCGTACCGCGCGAGGTAATGAATCCCGAAGTCGATCCCTAACCCAATCAGGATAGCGGCAAACGAAATACTGAGAATATTAAGATGCCCGATGGCGATCGTCACGAAGCCGAACGACCAGGCCATTCCGACGAACAAGACCACCAGTGTAATGATCGTCGAACGCCAACCGCCGAAACCGGCCAGTAACAGCACCGCCACCCCGACGAAACTTACAACCGTCGCCACGGTCATATCGAACTGACTCGACTCCATCTCGTCATGCTCCATGATGGGCATTCCCGTCGCACCGATCGTCAGATCGGGATGCGCCGCTGCGACCTCGCTGACGACTTTCTGCAGCCGTTGGATCGCTGGTGCGCTGCGGATCAACGATTCGTTACTCGGCGGCAGTGCCAACCGCAGCGTCACAAATCCAAGCGATCCATCCGCGCTGCGAAACGGCCGTGGCCTTAATCCGCGCTGTAGTTCCCCAAAACGGTCCCAGCCGTCCAGCGGCCAACGGTACGGTTCGCCCAACATCATTTCCGCAAAGGCCGACGACATCGCCTGAGAGAGCGGCGATTCCGTTCCGTCATGAACAAAACCCCCACCGTCGATCGCTCCCCCATTCGGCCGTTCCTGGGGACGATCCGCCCGGCCCGGCGGCGATGCGCCGGGTTCCGAAAGGGCGGTTTCGGAATCGTGCAGAAATCGATCAAGTTCGGCCAGGTACCGCTCGAGCTTCCCCAACTCTTCGGAACTCGCAAAATGGAGCACCTTGGACTGCAACCCGCTGGCATCCACCGCCCAGGCCACCGCTTCGAACGGCTCGTCGGGCCGGGTCAACGCCTCCGCAAGCGCCCGCTGTCCCGCCTCGATTCGCTCCGAGTCCGCGCCTTCGACGACGACCACCACGTCGTCCTGCTCCCCAAATTCGGCGAGGTACGAAATCCAACGTTGATTGTATCTGCTTTGGGGATTAAGCAGGTCCAGCCGGTTCGTTCGGAACTCGAGCCCACGCCAGGTGAGGAGCCCCGCGACGAGCGCACTGAGGGCGGCAGCGATCAAGACCTGTTTCGGGAATTTCAGCACCACCCGCGTGATCGCGCAGATCGGCCATTCAAAAATCGACTTCGCCCCATCCCTGGGCGCATTGCTTTCCGCTGACATCATCGGGCCATCCTTGGTCTGCCGCGTGGTTCCGAGCCCAAGAGTCTAAGGGACCAGCCTGCCCGGCGGCAAGAGCGATCCACGCGATCGTTCGCCGGCGGACCGCCAGTGCAACGGGGCAAAAAAGTTCCCCATCGTGAGTCGTAACGCAGTTCGCACTGGCAGTCCGCCGGCCAAGATCATTCTCGAAGTGCCCCACTTCACGGCGGACTGCCACTGGCACGCGATTGGGGCATCCAAAAGTTTCTTCCAACAGACCACCGGGTGTTAAATCGAGTAATCGTAGGCTTCCAGAAAGTCCTTCCAGCGTTCCCGCAGTTTCGCCAGGTCGTGATCGGCCAATCGATGCTGGTTGGGCTGGTAGTTCCGCCGCGACTCGAGGTTTTGCCGCCAATCCGGTTCGAGCAACTCCGTTTCGCCCAGTCCGAACCGTGCATAGATCTCACGAAGATGATCCATCGGCGCACGTACGAACTGTTCGTAGCGTACCTCGAACCAGCGGTCCGCCACGACCATTCCTCGCGTTGCCCGCACCCGTTCGTGCAAGCGCGAAAACGTGTCGATCACCTGTTCCGGAATCTTGCTCTCATCCGCCCGCTGGTAGCCGTGCACAGAGTACATCGATCGCCACAAGCGAACCGTCGAGGAATAGACCTCTCGCGGATCGCGGACCAGGTAGACAAAACGGGCATCAGGAAACAAAGAAACAAGCGTAGGAATCCGAAACGTATGTGTCGGCGACTTGAGCAGCAATCGGCCCGGGCGGAAACTCACCAGCCGCGACAGGAATCCTGTCCAGGCTCGTCGCCACGCCTGCTGTGCGGAATCGGGAAGGCCATCGAGTTCATAGTAGGCGTCGTTCGCCGGGCCGTGATTCGGAAATGCCATCGTCAGATAAGGACTAGGCACTCCCAGATTGCAGAGGGCGAATTCGTCTTCCTGGGGCAGATCCCAGCCAAGTCGCATCGCGTCGGGCGGGCGTTGCGCGGGCAGGGCAAATCCCAAGCATGGTGCCACGGCCTTCTCGGTCCAGGGGAAATGGTGCGGAAGAAAACATTCGTAGCAATTCGGAAACCGCAGCTGGGGATCGACCGCCAGGAGCTCGTGCATCAGCGTCGTACCGGTCCGCCAATGCCCGACGACAAAAACGGGGGCACCTGCCTGCTGGGGATCGACCGATTTCCGGGGGGACACACATTGGCAGGTTTCCGCCACCAGCGAGTTGCCGCCGGCGAACAGAAGGTCGATCGTGGCGTCCAGCCAGCAGGCCGGTCGGATCCGGAATCGATTCCGCCAGAACATCCTGCCGATGGCAGGAAGGGTCATACCCATCCAGATGGCCGCCTCGTTCCAGGCGGGGCGACGAAACTCGTCAGGCATGCGAACCCATCTTGTATCGGGGAATTCGATCCGTCATCTTAATTCCGTCATTGAACCCGCCAACCCCCGCGCCGGCAACCCCAAGATTGGCCGCCATGCACAACCCGCTTCCTCGAAGCGCCGCCGCTGCTCGTTCCAATGGACAGCATTCCGACCCGCTCGAGCAACTGATGCAGCATCTGCTCAAGGACAAGGTCACTCGTCTCGGCGTCACATTTCTCGATCGCTATCTCGATATCCACTTGAAGGACATCGACATCGATTACATGGATGACCAGCGGCGGATGCGGATCGGCAGCCAGGAAATGGTGAATTTCGGTTCGGACAGTTTCTTGGGGCTCGACCGGGATCGGCGACTGCACCAGGCGATTACCGACTGTCTTTCGGAATGGGGAACGCATAACGGCGCATCCCGCGCGTTTTCCAACTGTGCGCTAGGCGGTCAGGCGGAACAGCGGCTCGCGCGTTGGCTGGGCGTCGAGGACACGCTGATCTTCACCAGCGTCACGTTGGCCAATACCGGCCTGATCCCCGCCCTGGTCAGTAAGCGGGATCTGTTGGTGGTCGATCGTCATTCGCACAACAGCATCCAGGAAGCGGCGAAAATCGCCGCGAGCAACGGTGTCACGGTGCGCGAGCTCTATCCCTGCCTGCCCGAAACGCTGGAAAGTTTGCTCCAGTCGGAGCACTACGACGCCTGCCTGGTCGCGGTCGACGGCGTCTACAGCATGAGCGGCCAGATTCCGCCTCTGGCCGAACTGGACCGGGTGGCGCGAGCCCACCGCGGACTCCTTTATGTTGACGATGCCCACGGGATCGGCGTCATCGGCGATCGTGGCCGAGGGGCCGCGCATCGCGCGCTGGGCACCCTGCAAAATGTGCTGATGGTCGGCTCGCTCTCAAAAGCATTTTCCTGCCTGGGCGGGTTCGTTACCTGCAAGCGGGGAGAACTGAAACGCATCCTGAAAATCAAATCGAACACGTTCATCTTCGGCGGGCCGGTTCCTCCGCCTTATCTGGCCGCGATCATTGCCGCCTGCGATATCCTTGAATCCGCGGACTATGACCGATTGATCGCCCAGTTGCGGATGCTGATCGAGCGGCTCGTCGATGGCATCCGCAACCTGGGAATGCAGGTACTCGGAGGCGAATCGCCGATCGTCTCCGTGACCATCGGCGACATCGAAAAGACGTTTCGAGCCGGAAAATGGTTGTTCGATCATGGCTATTACGTGCAGTCCGCGACGTATCCGGCCGTGCCGATCAACGGCGGGCTGTTACGGATCCAGGTCAACGCCAACCATACCGCCGAACAGATCGACGGCCTGATCCAGGCCATCGGGAAGATGAAACAGTGCCTGGTATGATCCTTACGGAGACGGTTTAGCGCAGGGGAACGACCGCCACCGACTTTGCGGCGGGACTCGCCTGTTCGAAGTGCCGAAATGTCACAATGGCCTGGACTTTGTTGTTGGTCGCGGGGATGCTGGAAGCGGTCTGGGTAGTCGGCCTGAAGAAGTCGCACGAATCGGAGCTTGTCTGGCAGAAACTGATTTTCTTTGGCGTGAGCATCCTCAGTTTCCTGTTGATGGACCGAGCACTGAAGACGCTGCCCGCCGGTACAAGCTATGCCGTCTGGACCGGGATCGGAGCGATTACAACGACGATCGTCGGCGTGCTCTGGCTGGGCGAATCGTCATCCCCATTACGCCTGCTCTGCATCCTGCTGGTGGTTGCCGGCGTCGTGGGATTGAAATGGACGTCGAACCGGCCGTCCACTGCGCCGGCGTCCGTGACATCTCCCGCCGCAGCTGTTCCAGGCCACGACGGCGACACACACAATTAGTCGGTCTTAGTCGCGAAGCGGCGGTCCTATGAAAGCTCAGGGTGCAGCCGGTACTCCGGCGAATTGGCGCTTTCCAATTAGTCGCCGTGTTCTTCGATCCCTGTGGATGGCCGTTCGCGACTCGTTTGTGTTTCCTCCAATTCAGGTTGTCGGCCCAGAATCGTGTCCAGCAGCCGGTACGGCAGCAGTCCCGCGAGGCGCAGCAGCCAGTACATCGAGCGCGGGAAAACCAGCATGGGCCGGCCCGCTTCGATGGCCGCCGCGATTTTTTTTGCGGCGATCGGAGCCGAGACCAGCGACCGCAATTCGGCCCGTTCTCGATCGGTGATCATCGGTGTGTCGACATAGCCGGGGCAGACGGTCGTGACGCGGATTCCGGACTTGCGAAGATCGATGCGTAACCCGTCGAGCAGACGCAACACCGCCATCTTGCTTGCCGAATAGGCTGCCGCCCCGGGATAACCGGAAAATGCGAGCAAGCTGGAGATCGCCACGATGTTGCCTCGATCCCGCTCGACCATCCCGGGTAGAACACAACCGATGGCATTTACGACTCCCGCCAGGTTCACTGCGAAGACGTCTTCGGCAGCGGCCGTCGCCCAGCAAGTCGCGTTGGTGCGCCGATAAATTCCCGCATTGGCGATCATGACCTCGCAAGGGCCCAGTGCCAGCTCAAGCGCGGCGACGGCCCTCTCGAGTTCCTCGCGCGATCGGACATCGGCGGCATGCCATGCGCAGCGGCCGCCCTGGCGTGACAATTCTTCACAATGGGCTTGCAGCAATTCGACGCGACGCGCGATCAGTCCTACCCGGGCGCCCGCGGCATGGCAGTGCCGGGCCAGTGCCAGGCCCAGTCCACTGGACGCCCCCGTGATCAATACGACCTTCTCGCGCCAAAATGCCCGTCGATTCTCCATTCACGCCTGCCCCCGGACAACCGACGACGACGACCCCGCAACGCCGCAACAGGCTCGCCATCGATCAAGCAACTCCTTTGCATGGCCCTCGTCGATGGCCGTCGCACAAAGGGTCACGCAGCGTTGCAAATCGCTGTCGATGCTCGTCGTCCAGACGGCGGCGGCGGCATTCATCAGTACCATTTCCCGCGCCGGCCCCTTTTCGCCCGCCAGAACCCGCCGCACCCGCTCGGCGCTCTCCGCCGGTCCCGAAACTCGCAGTTCGTCCAGTTCTGCCCCGTTGGCTTGACGGAAACCAAAATCGGATGGGTTCCAGGTCCAGGCGCTCTTGCCCCGGCTGCCGACGGCGATGACCTCGGTGCCTCCCGCGATCGTTATTTCGCCGCATCCTCCTTCGCCCGAGACAATCAGACTCTGTGTCGTTCCAAGCCGCTCGAGTGCGTCAGCCAGCTTGTGGCGGAGTTCCGGCCGCCCGACACCCAGCACCTGAAAGCCCGCCGACGCGGGATTACACAGCGGACCCAGCAGATTGAAGATCGTCCCCACCCCCAGTTCCCTGCGGACGACGGCGACATTTTTCATCGCGGGGTGGAAACTGGGCGCGAAACAAAATCCGATCCCGACCTCATCCAGGCATCGCTCGACGGCATCCAGCGGCGCCTGCACATCGATCCCTAGCTCGCGCAACAGATCGGCGCTTCCCGACTTGCTGGTGATACTGCGATTACCATGCTTGGCGACGCCGAATCGCTGTGGCGGCGGCAGTGCCCGCCCTACGGCCGCCGCGACGATCGCCGCGGTCGTGCTGACATTGAAGATCTCCGCGCTGACGCCTCCGGTGCCACAGGTATCGACGAGCCTCTCCCAACGGCTGCGCAACGGCACCATATGACGGCGCATCGCCTGCGCCGCTCCCGCAATCTCGTCGACCGACTCTCCCTTGGCGCGCAAGGCCAGGAGGAACTCGGCCATTTCGGCGGGTGACGCCTGCCCCGTGATCAACCAATCGATCGCCGCCCGCATCGCCTCGATCGACAGGTCTTCGCCCGCGCTCACGCGACCCAAATGTTTCTGAAATTCCGACATCGTTGCATGCCCCGTCAAAAACCCGGGAACGACGCGCCCGTCATGAGCATCGCGGTTCCCGACGCGACAAAATGGCGACCGCAGATCCGTCGCCGTTTCCGTGAGGATTCTATTGTTGCCTCGACGCCCCCAACCTACAATGCGCCGTATGACACGGAAGGTAATCATTGACTGTGATCCGGGCATCGACGACGCGGTCGCCCTCTGCCTGGCATTGTTCGATCCGCAACTGGAAGTGGTCGCGATCACGGCAACCGAAGGCAATGTCTCGGCGGACCAGTCGACGCGCAACGTGCAGGCGCTTGTCGAGCAGTTCGACCCGCCGCGGTACCCGAGGATCGGCACCGCGAGCCCGCTCGAGTCGGCGCCTGCACTCAACACCCGTCAATTCCACGGCGACGACGGCCTGGGCAATGCAGGTCTGCAATGCTCGCGACTCCACCACCAGCATCCCTCGGACAAGCTGATCTGCGACGAGGTCCGCGCGGCGCCGGAGCAGGTCACGATTCTCTGTTTCGGACCGCTCACCAACCTGGCGCGCGCGTTTCGCCGCGACCCCGCCATCGTCGCGCTTGTGGGCCGTGTCGTGATCATGGGCGGCAGCGTTCAGGCGGGTGGGAATATCACCGCAGCCGCCGAGTTCAACATGTACTTTGATCCGCTCAGCGCGCGACAGGTAATCCGTTCGGGGGTAACCAAGACCCTGCTGCCACTCGACCTGATCCAGCAGATGGGGGTGAATCTCAGTTTCCTCGAGGAACTACCGTCCGAACATTCGCGTGCGGGCCGGGTGCTGCGACGTATCTTGCCGTTCATGTTCCGCGCCTACCATCAACAGCTCGGCCAGGAGAGCATCGTGCTGCACGATGTGCTGGCTTATCTGGCCGTGGTGCATCCCGAACTTTTCCAAAATGTCGAGATGTGCGTCGACATCGAGACCCGAGGTGAACTGACAACCGGCGCCACCGTTTTCGATCGCCGTCCCCGCGCGCCCAATCGGCCGAATTCCGAAGTCGGCATCGAAATCGATGCCGCGGCAGCCCTGGATTGCCTGATCCGCGGCCTGCAACGCGCCGGCCAATGCACCTCCTGAACGGCTCGCGTCGAAACGATGCCCGTTCTTTGGTCACGAATCGGCCCGACCGGTCGACGTCGCACCCCGCCGCCAGATCCCCCATTGCCCCGCGTTCTCATCGACGCCGACTTCCAGGCCGTAACCGGCCGCCGTCGGAATGGTCAGTACTTTCTCCAGCCGTTCCCCCAGATAGCGGGCAAGCAGTTCGGCGGTCGTATTCTCCAGCGGCAACAGGCGACAATCTCCAGCGGGAAACAGCCAGCGCCGGTCCTGGAATCGCGCTTCGACCTCGTTCTCCGTCGCCGACACACGAATCGACTTGTGCAACGTGGGCAGCAGCATGCGGTGATCCAGTTCGTCGACAAGACTTTTGAGCGTATCGCGCAAAGCGATGAAATCGACGACGTAATAATTCTCGTCCAGCGGACCACTGACCTCCGCGTAGACTCGGTAATTGTGGCCATGCAGCCGCTCGCAGATGTCGCCGGCGAAAGTGATGAAATGGGCCGCGCTGAAGATCAGATAGTCTTTCTCTAATCGAACTCGAAATTCACTCGCCATTCCCCGTTCCCCGTTCTTCCCCGCTAACGGTATGGCGGAGCCAGATACCGCTCGCGCAGCACGACAAAAATCCCGGCGGTCAACAGGTCGGCCGTCGTACCAGGATTGCGCCGATTGCCATCGGCGCGCAACCAGAAATCGAAATCGGCCAGCCCACGCTCGAACGGTTCACTGAAAGGCTCACCGCAGGCCAGGACTTGTTTTGCAAACTCCGTGGCCTGCCTCGCCGTCTCCAGACCGCATTTCCTGGCGATCAGACTGTCGGGGTTCTGACTCAACCACTTTAACTGAGTATGAACCACAGCAAGCGACAGAGGGAGCCCCGAACGGCAATCTTCCAGCAGCGACGGCACAATTTTGCGGAAGATATCGCGGAACCCGGTTGCGTACTGATTCGCCACGAGATCTCGGCTTGCGGCCAGACGCATCGCCTCCAGCAGACTTGGCGGCGGCGGCCCGTTCAGATCCATCTGTTCGACCGTCCCCATGCCACCCGGTTTCGCCAATCGAATCGCCTCGTAAACGCGCTGGGCATCGGATTCCCCGAGGTCCGCCAGCACCCCGGCGATTCCCGACTCCAGGTCGCACTCGCGTGGCACCGCGGCGAGTGGGCTGAGCAACAGAATGATCCCCAGATTAGTGTTGGTGCCGACGATCGCGATCGTGGACCGAACTGCCTCGCGCACCGTCCAACCCACTCCCTGCACGACAGCCCGATCGAGAATCGGTCCGATGACGGTGGCGCTGGCGAGAAAATCGGCGAATTTCAAATCTTCAAAATCGGCTCCGCGGTGCACATTGCCCGGTTTGGGCGCAGCGACCTCGAGCAGGCACGCCAGCGTGGCACATTCTCCAATCGCGAGATTCATCGACCCGTCTCCCGCGACGAACTTCTCAACACGGCATACAAGATGATTCCGGCCGCCGCAGCCACGTTCAGTGAATCCACACCTGGCTGCATCGGAATCGTCAGACTTTGATCACACAAAGCGGCGATCTCGGCCGGCAGTCCGCTACCTTCACTGCCGAAGAGCAGCGCTTGAGCGCCCCGAAATCGATACTCGTCGAGCGAAGTAGCGCCGCGGTCCAGAACGGTACCGACCAGTGCAACGCCATAACTGGCTTGCAGTTCGCGCAATTCCTCCTCGATCCGCGAGGTCACGCGGATGGGCAACGACAATACGGTTCCCATCGACGTTCGCAACACGCGCCGCGAGAACGGATCGGCACAACGATTGTTCAAAAGCACGCCGCTGGCACCCAAGGCGCGCCCGTTGCGAATCAGCGCCCCAACGTTTTCCGGATCATGCACGTCGATGGCCACCACCAGCACCCCCGGCTGCGCGGTCCGCGAAGGGGGCACAATATCGGCCAGGGCAGGGCAGGGCAGTCTTCTTCCGCAGGCGATCACACCGCGATGGAACTTGAAGCCAATGACGTCCGAGAGTTCTCCTGTCGGAACTACATAAACCGGCGCCGCCAGTTCGGCCAGACGCAATCCTTCCAGAAACCGCTCTTCGGCCAGCACCGACTCGATCGGAAAACGGCTGGCGAGCAATCGCTCGACGAGCGTCGCGCCCTCGGCAATGAACCGCCCCGAAACGAGCGTCGGATTCGCATTCCGCAGGTCGCGATACGGGGCAAGCCGCGGATCGGCCATGGAAGCAACGAATTCCAGAGGCATGGTTACGATCCCATTCCGACAAACCTCCACGGCGTGACGCCTGGTGTTGCCGCGCAAACTCGGTGCTGTTAACTGAGAATCTCTCGCACCACGTTTCCGTGGATGTCGGTCAAGCGAAAATCTCGTCCTTGGAACTTGTACGTCAACCGCGTGTGGTCGATGCCCAGCAGGTGCAGTACCGTGGCGTTGAGATCGTGAATATGGACCGGATTGGCGGTGATGTTGTAGCTGAAATCGTCCGTCTCGCCGTGTACGACTCCCGACTTCATTCCACCGCCGGCAAACCACATGCTGAAATTCCGCGGATGGTGGTCGCGACCATAGTTGTCCTTGGTCAATGTTCCCTGACTGTAGACCGTACGCCCAAACTCGCCGCCCCAGATCACCAGCGTATCGTCGAGCATGCCTCGCTGTTTCAGATCGCGAATCAGTCCGGCCGCGGGCTGATCCATCGCCTTGCACAGTTGCGGAATCTGCTTCGTCAGGTTTCCATGGTGGTCCCAACCGCGGAGGAAGACCTGGGTGAAGCGGACTCCCCGCTCGGCCAGCCGCCGTGCGAGCAGGCAGTTGTAGGCGAATGTGCCTCGATCCTTTACCTCCGGCCCGTACAGATCGAGCACATGTTGCGGTTCCTGGCTGATGTCAACCAGATCCGGCACGGAGGTCTGCATTCGAAACGCCATTTCGTACTGTGCGATGCGCGCGTTGATCTCCGGATCGCCGGTCACGTCATGCCGCTTGCGATTCAGTTCGGACAAGCCGTCGAGCATTTCCCGCCGCGAATTCGGGTCGACTCCAGGCGGATTGGACAGGTAGAGCACCGGATCGCCGGTCGAACGCAGCGCGACGCCCTGGTGTCGGGTGGGCAGAAACCCCGAGCCCCACAGGCGCGAGAACAAAGCCTGGGTCTGCGCACCGGCGGCCAACCGGGAATGTAGGACCACATACGCCGGCAGATCATGGTTGGGACTTCCAATTCCATAGGACAGCCAGGCTCCCAGACTGGGCCGACCGGGAATCTGGCTGCCCGTCTGGATGTAGGTGATCGCCGGATCGTGGTTGATCGCCTCCGTGTACATCGACTTGACAATGGTCAGCTCGTCGACCACGGAGGCGGTATGCGGCAACAATTCGCTGACCCATGCGCCGTGGCCGCCGTGCTGCGCGAACTTGAAGATCGACGGCGCAATCGGGAACCGCGTCTGGCCCGAGGTCATGGTGGTCAATCGCTGACCATTCCGCACCGACTCCGGCAGATCCTTGTCGTACCATTCCTCCATCTTGGGTTTATAGTCCAGCATGTCCATCTGGGAGGGCGCATCGGCCATGAACAGCCAGATCACGCGTTTGGCGCGCGGCGCGTGGTGCAGTTCCGACAAATTCCCGAGTCCTCCTGGTTCACCTTTCGCCGCGGATTGCGCTTCGCTCCCGAGCAGCGACGCCAGCGCGGCGGTACCGATGCCGGTCGCCATGCGACCGAAGAAATAGCGGCGCGTCTCTCTCGCGATCTGGGAGGCAAGTGGGGAAGCCGGCAAATCGTACATCGTCGCTTACTCCTTGGTCACGGATTCATCGAGATTGAGGATGAGGTTGGCCACCATCGTCATTGCGGCCAGTTCGTCGGCCGGGATTGTTTCATTGCGCGGCGCGCTGCCCACCGCCAGCAGGCTGGCCGCGGCTGCGGGATCGGCGGAGAATTTCGCCCGTTGGCCGCCGTGCATGCGTATCAGCACCGACTCCTCGTCCGCGAGCGGCAAGCGACTTGTCGTCCGTCGAAACATGGCGCGGATCGCCGCCACCGAGTCCGACGGTGACTCGGCGATCGCACGCTCCGCCAGCTTCCGCGCCGCCTCGACAAACTGAACGTCGTTCATCAAGACCAGCGCTTGCAACGGAGTGTTCGTGCGTGCCCGGCGAACGGTGCAGGTTTCGCGCGACGGAGCATCAAACGTGGACAACGACGGAGGGGGTGACGTTCGTTTCCAGAACGTGTACAGACTGCGCCGGTAGAGCCCTTCTCCGCTGTCGGCTTTATAGTTCTGCGTGGTGCTTCCCTGAAATGCGACCGCCTCCCAGATACCGTCGGGTTGGTAAGGGCGGACACTGCGGCCGCCCTGCTTTTCCACCAGCAAGCCGCTGGTGAACAGCGCCGCGTCGCGCAGCACTTCGCCGTCCAAGCGGAACCGTGGCCCGCGCGCCAGAAGTTCATTCGCCGGATCGCGCTGCAGCAGTTCGGGCCGTACGTGCGACGACTGGCGATAGGTCATCGACATCACCACCAGCTTTTGCAGCGCCTTGACATTCCAACCCGATTGCATGAATTCGGAGGCCAGCCAGTCGAGCAATTCCGGATGGGTCGGCGGATCGCCCTGCGCGCCAAAGTCCTCGGCCGTTTTCACCAGTCCGACGCCAAAATACTGCTGCCAGAAACGATTGACGACAACGCGCGACGTGAGCGGGTGGGCCGGATCGATCAGCCATTGGGCCAGCCCCAACCGGTTGTGCGGCGCCTCGGCCGGCAATCGCGGAAAGACCGCCGGAACGTCGGCGGTCACCGCTTCGCCCGGCTTGTCGTAGGCGCCGCGAGTGAGCACAAACGTCGGTCGCGGTTGCGCCATGTCGGCCATTACCATCGAGGCCGGAATCGAACCATCCAAATCCGCACGGCGCTTGTTCGCATCGGCCAACTGCTGGTGCGGCCCTTCAAACATCGCGCGCGAACCGGGGTAGATGAACTCAAGAAAATAGTCGCGGATTTTTTGCAGTTGTTCCGGGGTGCGCTGCCCCGCGTCCAACTTGATCGCAGCCTGCAGCTCCCCTGGCAATGACGACTTTGACTGGGCCTTTTCGTACAGTTCCCAGGCCCGCAGCGACTCGAATCCCATGCCAGCCTGGGGCGTGCGCGTCACAATTCCCGCCTTGTCCCAGTAACAGGTTCCATCGTGCTGGGTGAAGGCCCAGCCTTGGACGGTCGCCCCAGGTTGCAAACCGACCCGGGCAGCCTCGACCTCCAAACGCACCCATTCGCCCACATTCGGCAACGGCCCCGCCAGCACGCGACCCGGCGTTCCCGCCGCGCCCCACGGGATCAGATCGTCGCCCCACGCCACCCGATGTTCCCAGCTGCCGTCGTTCCACTGCAACATGATCTCCTTGGGGGGATTCGCAGGATCGAGATACACGTAGGCAAACAATTTGTCGCCCTCGCCAACTTTCAGTCCGGGGTCGGCGCCGGTGAAAAAATGCTGGCTTAAGCCGGCCGCCATGCGGCGCGTCGCTTTCTCCCCGCTGAACACCGGATGGTCGCCGCGCGTGACGAATTCCCAGGGCGAATTGCCCTCGAGCTTCGCTTTCGGAGGAGTCGCATCCTCGATCCAAACGTATTCGCTCGGCGCACCGGCATCCGTCCCGGCATCGGCAGCCGTGACGGGCTCTTCGTAAACGTAGCTCCGCAACTGATCGGCGATTCCCGACTTGATCTGCGCGATTTGCTCATCGATCGCTCGGAATTGCGCCTCAAATTCCGCCGACGTCAATTTCATTGTTGGCGGCGGCAGCAGTGCGTTGCCGTCCATCGCCGCGTCCGCAGCGGCGTTGAAAAAAGCATACAGCTGGTAGAACTCCTTCTGGGAGATCGGGTCGAATTTGTGGCTATGACAAACGGCACAACCCAACGTCAACCCCATCCAGACCGTGCCAAGCGCCTCCGTTCGATCAACCGCGTAACGAACCAGGACCTCTTCGTTGATCGAGCCACCTTCGCTGGTCGACACATTGCAGCGATTGAAGCCGCTGGCAATCTTCTGGTCCAACGTCGCGTTCGGGATCAGGTCGCCTGCCAACTGCTCCATCGTAAAACGATCAAACGGCAAGTTGTCATTGAAAGCACGGATGACCCAGTCACGATAGGGCCAAAGCGAACGTTCATTGTCGAGATGCAAACCGTGCGTGTCGCCATACCGGACCGCATCCAGCCAAAAACGTCCAAAATGTTCGCCATATCGCGGCGATTTCAAAAGGCGATCCACCACATTTTCGTACGCATCCGGCGAGGGATCATTCAGGAATGCGTCCACCTCGTCCGGGGTTGGCGGGAGCCCGGTGAGATCCAGCGTCAATCGACGTATCAACGTCACCGCGTCGGCAGGTGGGCTGTGTTGCAGACCCTCGCGAGCCAATCGGGCGGCGACGAAACGATCAATCGGATTGCCGGGCATCGCCGCTTCCGCAGCGGGCAGTTCCGGCCGCTCAATACGCAACAACGACCAATGATCCTTCCAATCGGCGCCTTGCGCGACCCACGATTCGAGTAGCCGGATTTCGGCATCCGACAGCGACTTGCCGCTGGCTAAAGGCGGCATCCGCCGCTCCTGATCGGCCGCCTTGATGCGGTCGATCAGCGAACTGGCCGCCAGATCGCCGGGCACTACCGCAATCGCACCGGATTCCAGTTTGGCCGTCGCTCCGTCGCGCAGGTCGAGCCGCAGTCCGGCCTGGCGTTCCGCCGCGTCGGGACCGTGGCACTTGTAGCACCGGTCGGACAATAACTGCCGGATCTGCTTGCGGTAATCGACCGACTCGCCCCAGACAGGATCGCAACGCAACACCGCCAGCGTTACAACCGCTGACATCGTCAGGACAAGGCGGATCGAGCGAAACACGGCTTCATGTCTATTCATCGGAGATTGGCCCTCCAGTCGAATCATCGTGCGGGTAATAATGCAGGCAGGTGGGCAGGCGGGAGGCCCAAGGTGGCCGCTAGACCCCCATTACAACATAGCGATCGGCGATTGTCCACGTCTTATCGGTTGCGGCAGGGGCGTCGATCCGGCAGAATCTGTTCGATGGGACGACGACAAGGGAAAACCAACGACATTTATTATGAACTGTATCGCGGCCATACGTTGCTGGTCGCGCTGGCGGGCAAACAGGCGTACGCCGACGAGGAATACCTGGCGTTAATGGCGGACGTCGCCCATCTGGTCCGACACAAGATCAACATCCTGCTGGTCTCGAGTGAGCAATTGAGTCAAATGGCCGGGTCGCTGCTCGACCGCTTCGGCACCGAAATCAACGAAATCGTGCTGGTCAACCACGACGGTGGCATTCGCGATTCGCGCGGCTGGATCGCGCCACTGCTGACGCAGGTCACCCTGGAACGAATTCTCAACGGCCAGCATCCGGATTTCCGAGTGAACGCCAAGGAGAAACGCTCGCAACTGCAACTGGTGATTTCCCTGCTGCCGCGGGTCGGCAAGGTGAGTCTTATCGGTCCCACCGGCCTGCGATCCGAGATCCTGCATTGGCGCGGCAGCGGCACCATGTGCGTCGATACGGCTCAACTTTCGCTTTCGCCCGTGCTCGAATCCGAGTTGCCGATATTTCGCGACGTCTACGAAGCCCACGTCGCCGAGAACAAGTTCCGCCGTCGATCCGAACGGGAGATTCAGCAGGTCGGCCGCTGCCATCAGATTCTACGCGCGAAAAACTCGCCCATCGCCGGATTCTCGCTGCTCGAAAGCACTCCCCCCTGGCTGGAATTTTGTGTCTGGTGGTCACAATTCAAACGCGACGGGTTCGGCAAGCGTGTGCTCGACGCTGCCAAGCAACAGGCGCAACAACGTGGGGCGCGACTATTCGCGTTGAGTACCGAGGCCGATGCGATCGAAAGCCTGGTTCGCAACGGATTTCATGACCGTGGCCGCGTTTCACAGCTCGACTGGTCACAAACCGACCTGCCTCCGGCAATCCGAAACTACGACACCAGCGCTCGCGATCCGCAATTGTTGACGCTGGAATAGGATCGCATCCGCTCGGGCCCATTCGGGGCGTCGCGAAGTGGCACACGATCCAATCGCATTACCGCTTGGCCTTAACGCAGCCACTCGGGGCGGACTTGAGGCCGACCGTATTCACGGCGATCACTCGATACGTAGGTCCATCATCCCGATCGGCGGTGGTATCGACGTAACGCATCGGAACCAGCGGCTGGGTCGGCGTGTCGCTGTACTGCAAGTTCTGAAACACCGGTCGGCCAAAGGGATTGCGACCTTCTTCCGGCAGTCGAGCCACGATCTGACCGTCTCGTTCGATCAGGAACGCGGCCAAACCGCTCTCCAAATCCGCAACCGCCTCCCAGGTCAGCTCTCGATCGACGATTCTCAGATTCGTTGGCCGTGCCGGAGGCGTGGTATCGATGACCGCCGTGTCCTTGACGTACTGCATCCAGGCTCGCGCCATGACCTGATTCGGCAACCAGGAAACCTCTTTCAATTCGCCGCTAAATTCTTTCGCAGGCACGGCGTCGGTTCCCGTCGGAGGCGCCACCCAGTTGTCCTCGTCAGGCATCGGACGAAGCGCTTCGCCGGTGGTGGTCGGCAATCGCGCGGTGAGGCACGCGTCGAGCCACACGATGGCGAAGTACCGCTGGTTTCCACACTCGTGACTCGACAACGGATCCACCGCAACTCCGACCAATCCGCGGCGCGAACGGACCGCATTGAAGAACCGCTCGTTGGCCGGCCAGACACCGGAAAACCGATCGTCTTTGACCGATACACCCTCCTTGGTCCCCAGGTTGCACATCATCGGAACTCCGAGCGCCGGGTCAGGGAGCGAATGCGCCTTGATGTTGGGACGCTTTTCATCGGGCTCCAGCAAGGGAACACCGGAGCGGAGCCAGGCGGCGGCGACGCGATCGGGATAGAGCATCACCATGCCGCCGGCCCAATGACCGCCTCCACTGTGTCCCCAGAGGGCCCACGGCACCGTTGACAATTCTGGATGGCCGGATCGCGCGCCGAGTTCAGTCAAGCCGCGCTGAAATGCCTCCGCGGAACCGTTGCGCGGATCACACCACATCTGGCAATCGGCATTCTCGGGTTGCTCGTAGGCCGGCGCCAACAGCGCACAGTCATGCCTGCGAGCCAGGGCCTGCCAATGCAAATCGTAGGCGCCGGTCAGCCCGGATTTGCAGGATCCCTCGCCACATCCGTGCTGATGCACAATCACACCCCGCAATGATTTTGTGCCTGGAGGGATCCATACAGTGTAATTCACCGGGAATATTAACTGGCCAGGTTGCGTCCCTCCTTCAAAGCGAACTCGATAGTACGGCGGGTCGGCAACCGGAAACAGGTCGTACGGCGGTTGCTGGCACCGCGCGGGACTCGCGGCCACCCCAACGATCATGAATACCAGGCAGGAAATGCCAACGAAAAAAACGTGACGACTCATCGAACCGCTCCGGATTTTCGCAATGCCCGAGTTAGCGATAGTGGTGACGACATCCTGACGAAGATTTTACGGCATCCTGCCGCGAAGGTTAGGCCGTTTCGGATGGTAGTCGATTCGCTCTAGTCAGACAACCGTTGCCCGTGCCGTTCGTGCTTGCGCCAATCGTAACGCTCGCGCCAGTACTCCACGAGTTCCTTCATCGATTCGCGATCGACGTCGTATTCCCATTCCGAGCCGGCGATCTGGTCGGGCCAGCGCGTACGGGCCAACCGCTGACGCAGATCGTCCAGCACTTCGTCGGCTACTTGAATGCGAAATTCGCGGACCGCCGCCGCCTCGGCCGGCTGTTCGGCGCCCCACAAAGCGGATAACACGACAATCGACATTGATATTCCCATCGCAATGGCACCTCCTGTTCGACGCGCGTAAACGGAAGGCTCAGAATAGTGCCCAGCCAATCGTCGTTGTAGTGCCGAGCTAGGCCGCCGGCGCCGTGATGGTTCTTCCCGTCAATTCGCCGGAGGGATTTGCTGCACAGCACGGCGACGCGGGGTGAGCCGACATCGGATTAGAATCTCGCGTTGGACTTGAATTCCCCCCTTTTGCACCTGATCCGCGACCTCACCGCTGAAGACCTGGCGTTGCTGCTGGGATTGGCCCACTCGTGTAGGATGTGCCGACGTATTTGTTGTTCGTACGCCAACCCGGAGCAATTCATGTCCCCATCGCCCGCATCCGCAGATCCCTTGGCGACGCCGGCCGGCGCCTCGGAACGAGTCGGCTCCATCGACGCGCTGCGCGGCTTCGATATGTTCTGGATCATGGGCGGCGACCTGCTGGCCAAAGCCGTGTTGGCCAAAGCCGAGTCGATAGAGGGAGCCCGGTCGTTTAGCGAAAATCTGGCGTTGCAGTTTGACCATGAGCCTTGGGAGGGGTTTCGGTTCTACGACTTGATCTACCCATTGTTTCTGTTTCTGGTCGGCTGCGTGATTCCGTATTCGTTGTCCAAAGTTTGCGATCAACCGGCGCAGGTCTACACCCGAATCATCCGCCGCTCGCTGCTGCTGGTCTTCCTGGGAATGGTGAATAACCGGCTGTTCCAGTTCCAATGGGACGAGATGCGGTGGACGGGAGTGTTACAGCGCATCGGAGTCTGCTACGGAGCGGCGGCGGTGATCTGGCTGCACACGCGGGCCAAGACTCAAGCCGTAATCTTCGCCGCCATCCTGCTTGGCTACTGGGCGATCCTGGCCTGGATTCCGGCGCCCGGCGGCGTCGCCGGTGACCTGAGTATCGAGCGGAACCTCGGCGGATACATCGATCGCAACTTTCTGCCGGGCCACATCATGCGGGAATACTATGGATTCGGTGACAACGAGGGAATCCTCTCAACATTACCCGCTGTCGCCACCGCGCTCCTGGGCGTACTCACCGGTACCTGGTTGCGCAGCGCCCACTCGCCGATCCGCAAATTCGGCGGCATGCTGCTGGCAGGCGCGATCTGCCTGCCGCTGGGATACGGCTGGGGTCAACTGTTTCCAATTATCAAGAACCTCTGGACAAGCTCCTATGTGCTGGTCGCGGGCGGCTGGAGCCTGCTGCTGCTGGGGGCGTTTTACCTGGTGATCGACGTCTGGCGTATTCGACGCTGGGCCTGGCCGTTCGTCGTCATCGGCCTGAACGCCGTGACGATTTATGTCGCGTCCGAATTCATCAAGTTCGAAGAGATCTCCCGATTCTTTTTCGGCGGCCTGATGTCGCTCCGCGCCGATCTGGCCCCGGCGATACTCTATTCCGGCTCGCTCACCGCTCAATGGCTGTTCCTGTGGTTCTTGTACCGGCACAAAGTATTCCTGCGAGTGTGAGTGCGGGTTACGGGGGACGGAGGCTCCGCGAATCGGCGTTCTCGAAGCGACGCAGAGTTTCAAAGGAGTTCTGCCTCGAGTTTCAGGCGGCGGCGCCACCGTGGGGTGTCGGCAACTGCAGCCGGAACAGGCCAAAAATCTCCTGGCGGGTCATGCCTGCGGAGCGGGGAGTGTCGGTGTGCGACAGGAGCGTCGAGAACAGTTCCCGTTTCTCCTCCAGGACCTGGTTGATTCGCTCCTCGATTGTCCCGGTGGTTAACATCCGCGTGACGGTGACCGGCCCGGCGGCGCCGATGCGGTGGGCCCGGTTGACGGCCTGGTCCTCGATCGCCGGATTCCACCAGCGATCGAACAGGAAGACGTAGCGCGAAAACTGCAGGTTGAGGCCGACGCTCCCGGCGCCATAGCTCATCAGCAGTACGTGCCGCCGCGCGTCACTGCGAAACTCCTCAATAATCCGATCGCGTTGTTTGGACGGAATCTGGCCATGGTATTCCAGGGGTTGGAAACGGGCGAGATGCCGCGACAGTTCCCGGATCGTCGTTACCCATTGCGTGAAGACGATTGCTTTTTGGCCGCTCGCGGCCACCTCCTCGAGATCAGCCTCCAGCCGCTCAAGTTTGCTGCTGGCGCCGGTGACCGGATCGAAGTTGCAAATCTGTTTCAATCGCAGCACCAGTTCGAACACATGCTGGATCGTGATTCCCTCGCCCATTTCCGACAGCCTCAAGACCCCTTCGTACTCGGCAGCCTGGTAGGTCGCCCATTGCGCCGGCGTGAGTTCCAGTTCGGCGTCGCGGAACATTTTGGGTGGCAGGTCCTTCAGCACATTATCCTTGGTGCGCCGCAGGATAAAGTCGCGGGCGGCCTGCCCCATCTGCCGGGGTGACATCGCCGAGTGCAGGTAGTTGGGTGCCAGGAATTCAAAAATCCCGACCAGATCGTCGGGACTGTTTTCGACCGGCGTGCCGCTCAACGCCCAGCTGCGCCGTCGTGCGATCGAGCGCACAATCTCGCTGGTTGTGCTGCTGCGATTCTTGATCCGTTGCGCTTCATCGAGCACCACCAGATCAAATTTCGCCTGGTCGGAAAGCAACTCCCGGTCCCGCATCAGCAACTCGTAGTTGGCGATCTTGATCGGCGCCGAGGTTTCCAGCCACTGCCATTGGCGTTTCGCCTGCTCACCTTCAATAATCGCCAGCGGGACCTCCGGCGCCCAAAGGGAAAGTTCCCGCCGCCAGTTTGTCACGAGCGGTTTTGGACAGACTAATAAGACATTGCGAATTTCCCCCGCGCGCAATAGCAGCCGCATCGCCATGATCGCCTGCATTGTCTTTCCCAATCCCATTTCGTCGGCCAGGATCGCCGCCACGCGAGGATAAAGGAAGCTGATTCCCTCGAACTGGTAAGGAAACGGTTCGAAAGGCACGTTGATCGACGCGTCGGAGAGCAGGAATTCCAACGGCGGCTGCAGCATGTAATACAGCCGATCCTGGAGTTTCACGACATCCGAAGGTGGTTTGAGCCGCGTGCGCGATTTCAAGCAATCCAGACGGTCCCCGCCGGCCGCGGCGTTATCCGGTTGCGCGGCCTGTTGAGCAGCGATTGTCGCGGATACCACCTGCGTGGCTTGCGGCAGGCGTGAACCGCCCGTCGTGTTGGCCGGTACCGACCAATGCGGACTCTCCGGAAACTGATAGCTGCGCACCTCCACCTTCGGCAACGCGATCCGAATGCTGACCGCGCGCGGCGATGCCGATGAAGCGCAGACAATGGAAGACGGCACTTGCGCCGGAGGGATCGGCTGAAACCAGTGTGACTCGACAGGTCCCGCCATTTGCTCGACGATCGATTTTGTTTTCCCCGTCGCAGGACTCACTTTGCCGGCTCCCTGGAACAAATCGTGCCGCAGGCGGGGAAACTTGTCCTGACACCGATACCAGGCAATACCGTCACGCCATGGTGGCCGACGTGGATGGCGCGGCGCCGCTACCAGGGGCGACCGGAATCGAGCCCACGGCAGCGCCGCTGGACGTTCGCATGCCTCGCTGAGCCTCCTCGATCGCTTCGCGGATTCGCGAAAACGGTTCCAGCAATTCCAGCTTCAATTCGTGGGCCTGCCAACGACGCTGAACCAGGTCTTGATCGTTGCCAAAAGTCGAAAGGACAGCGACCGACTGCGTACCGAGCTTGAATTGCAGGATTGGCAGCGCCGGGTGGAATGGGGTTTGACCGGCGACGATGACGACGGGAATGGAACAGAATTCTCGCAGGGACAACAGTGCGTCGTGATCGGTGCAGATCAGCAACGGTTCGGTCTGCGCTTTACGGATCAGCGTCTGCCCGATCTGCTCGCCGTAGAGAAACGGCTTCAGCGTCGGCCCGTACAGAATTTCCTGGGCTCGATTTGCTTTTACCGGCGCCGTGCAGTGGAATTCGAGTGGCCGGCCATTGGCGTTCAGGATCAGGTAGCCGCCGAACAGACCATGTTCAGCGTGTTCGACGACACTCAGGAATCCAAGCGCTGTCGCGGGTTCGGATCGTGCGTTTGCCATGGGATTTCGTTCCGCGCCGGGGATTGCCGCTCCTGCCGGTTCCGTGCCATCGCATCAACCGGGCCGGTGTTGGTTGCCATCGACGATTCCGCCGGTAATCTTTAGCGAACGTAGCGGTCAAAACGGTCGGGCGTCGCGATCGCGGCGGAGCGGTACCTGAAAAAACGGCGCAAATTCACTACGGCTCACCGTTTGCGATGTCGACGCGCAACATCCGCTGTTTCCGCGATTTCGCGTGGAATTTCTCAAGTTACTCGACATTCGCAGCGCCACATGCCTATACTAAGAACCATTGATGAACGACGTCCTCCGGCCGATGGCCTCAGCTTAGAAATTACGAGTTCTTATGGCACACGATCCACAACCTATCGATTTTGCGTCCATGTTCCGCATTGACGTTTCACCTTCCGGGTCTTCCACGACGGAAAACGAGGGTAATCTGGGCGAGGCGATGGTCGGGCTGATGCAGCAACTGGTCGTTGGGCAGTCACGTCAGAACCAGCTGTTGGAGGAACTCGTGAACCATATGAGTGCTTCGCAGAAGCAGCGCCAGTTCGAACTGGGGCAGTGGAAAGAGGCCAATCCGGGACTTTCCCGTGCCTGCCGCCAGGCAGCGGAGACGCTCAGCCGGGTCCAGACGCAGTTCCTTGACAATCTGACCATGGAAGTCACGGAGAACCAAGATTCGTTGCTGGACGGCGAGTTCATGCTTAACGAATTCGTCGATCGATTCGGACCGCGGCTGGCCCATCTGAACGGCGTGCTGCAGGTACTTTCCCAGCTCAGCAGCATTCCCAATTCCACCAACACGGTGCAATAGCGGCGTCGATGCTCTGCGATCTGGTGCGGACGGTGACCGGGGATGGACTGCGTTTGGACGGGGCGATGTTCGCGCCGTTGGAAAGCGGCGGCAAGTCCGACCGTTTTGATGCCTTTGTCTGTATTCACGGCGTCGCCAGCAATTTTTACAGCTCCAGCCTGTTCGAAAACCTGTTGCCCCATTTGCGAGATGAAGGGGTACCGGTTCTGCTGGCGAATACCCGCGGGCACGACACGGTGCATTACGCATACCATGCCCGCGGTCGGCGCAGCATGGGCGCCGCTTTTGAGGTGGTGGACGATTGCCGGCGCGATCTCGCGGCTTGGCTCGAGTTTCTCGATCGGCAGGGACTCAAGCGGATCTTGCTGATCGGACACAGCCTGGGGGCGATCAAGATCGTGCATGCCGCGGCGATCGACCCACGGGAGAATATCCAGGCGCTGATCGCACTATCACCACCGCGATTATCGGGCAGTGCGTTTCGAGCCGGCGCGGAAAGCGGGCCGTATCTGGAAGCGCTTTCCATTGCCCGGCGGATGGTGCAGCAGGAGCGGGGCCAGGAATTATTCTCGACCGCCTTTCCGTTCCCGATGCTGATCACCGCCGAAGGATTCATCGACAAGTATGGGCCGGACGACCGCTACAACATCGTTCGCCACGTTCCGCAATTGGCTTGCCCAGCGCTGTTCGCGTACGGCCAATTGGAGCTGGAAGCAGGGACCACCGCGTTCGCGGGTATCGACGAGGAAGTTCGCGCGGCAGCCCGTCCTGGTCAGCCGCTGGAAACGCGCGTCATCGCAGCGGCCGACCATAATTACACCGGACAGTCCCGGTCACTTGCCGGTGAGTTGCGACATTGGCTGGCGGCTCAAGCCGCGTCCCGGACCTGAATCAGCAGACGGTACATTACGTCCAGGTACTCTTGCGCCTCGGCGACGTCGAGCACCAGCGGCGGACTGATCCGAATCACGCGCCCAGCCAGCGGTCCCAGCAGGTGGATCGAACGGCCCGCATCATCGCCGAGATAACAGGCGCGCACACAATCGTTGGCGATCTGCTCGGCCGGCCGGTTTCCAACCGCGGCGCATTCGATGCCCCATACCGCGCCCTCGCCGCGAACGCGGACGACGACTCCCGTCTCTTTCATCCGCAGTAACCCTGCCTCGAGCACCGACGCCAACTGGCGGCCGCGTTCCAGAATATCCGTCGATTCAAAGATATCGAGTGTCGCGATCACGGCGGCGCAGGCCAGCGGGTGTCCGCTGAATGTGTCGGAGCCCTCACCATATTTGAGCGACGCGAAGATGTCGGACCGTCCGACCGCGGCGCTTACCGGGATCCCGTTCCCCAGCCCTTTGCCCAGGCAAACGACATCCGGCTCGATACCGTAATGCGAGAATGCGTACATCGGGCCGGTCCGTCCAAAACAGGACTGGATTTCGTCGAGCACCAGAACGATGTCATGTTCGCGGCAATACTGCTGGAGCATCTGCAGATATTCCGGCTGCGGGTGGTAAGAGCCGCCTCCCCCCAGATACGGCTCCGTGATCAACGTGCCGATACGATCGCCGAACTCCTGCGTCAGTAACTCGAGTTCCTGACGGAAGGGAGACAGGTCGATTGGTTTGCCGCGGAGCGTCACATCGGCGCACTCGTCGCACGGGAAACGCAGGAAGCGTACGCGCGGATCCCGATCGGGATCCGATTCGCTGCCAGTGACGGCGTTGGCCAGCCCTTTTTTGCCGTGGAAACCGCGTCGCGTCGCCAGGACCATCTCGCGGCCCGGGACGCGTCGCATGGCGGCCCAGAGCGCTTTCTGGATCGCCTCGCTTCCGCTGGCCGCCCAGAAAACCTGCTCCATCCGTTGGCCGCCCGGCTGCCGCCGCAGGTTGTCGATCAAACGCTCGACGGCTTGACCCTCCAGGGGACTGATAGCGTTATACGACGTCAACGGCGCCGCCGGTATGTAGCGATCGGATGCCGCAGTCGCGTTCAGCCCCATGATCCGCCACACGCGATCCCACCAATCGACCGGGTTGTGGCCCAGGTTGGCGACCAAAACACCGGAACTGAAATCGACCAGCTTGCGTCCTTCCGGCGTCCAATGATAGGCTCCTGCGCTCCGTGCCAGCACGGCTTGCGTGGGAGTAAACGTGCGTTGAGCGACCGGTTCTCCGCGCGCGACGCGCGCCCGTTCGGAATTCGACTCCGGTTCACCTGGAAACTGAATGGGTGCCGTCGCCAGCATGGTTGTCATACCTCCGCGGGATACAGGACTTCGGGACTGGAGTTGCCCGGCGTGTAGAGAACCAGCCCTCCCGCCCAATCGTTGACGCGAACCAGCGCGTCGGGTTGCCCCGCGACATGGCGTTCGAGGATCGCCTCCATCGCCTGCACAGCGGCGACGACCTGGCGGTCGGCCGAGATATCGGCGTATTCCATGGCGCGCACGGCATCCAGCCGCTGCTCGCGCGTGCCCTCCGACCCGAATTCGACGCAGGCGACTTCCCGCGCGAACTGCTCCAGGACTTCGATGCCATAGCCGCGCTGCGAACGATCGCCGAACGGCTCGAGGAAAGTCCCGTTGTAATGATTGTTAATGGTAATCTTGATTTCCAACGGCGTTTTGCCCTCGATGGTGCATTCGATTCCGCGCCGCCGGCTATGCCCGTTCCAGACTCCGTTATCGAAACGGAACTGAACTTCCTGTTCGACATACCCGGGGAAATTGTCGGGAGTTACCCAGCTGGTGTGGATATCAAATGCCGCTTCACGTTCGTCCGGATAGCGGTAGATCAGTCGCAATTGAGTGGAGTCCCAGGTATTGCCATCGGCCGGTCCGACAATTCCGCGCTGGCCGCTGCAGCTGACGGAAACCAGTCGACCTCCAAACGTGAAATCGATCAGCTTGATGTAATGCACGGCGACGTACGTCCCGGGATTCCGCCCTCCAAGCCACTCGGCAAATTGTTTTCCCGAGATCTGTTTCGGTTCGAGCAGCGAGCAGTAACCATTGTTCACATGTCGCAGCTGGCCGTCGGCGACAAAGGTACGGAGTTTCTTATGGTCCGGGTCGAACAGTTTGTGGTAGACGACGCGGCAGAGTTTCCCTTGCCGGCGTGCGATCCGATCGAGCTCGTCGAGTTCCTGCAGGAACAGCACCGAGGGCTTTTCGATCAGCACATGTTTGCCGGCGTTCAGAGCGTCGCGGGCCGCGGCGAAATGCCGATGGTCGGGAGATGCGACACAGACGAAGTCGGCATCCGATCGGCAGAGCTGCTCGATCGCATTTCCGCCGTGGTAGCTGGCAAACGGTCCGATACGCGATCCCGCCGAAACACGGTACTGGTCGGCCCGCAGGCCGGTGCGGCTGGCGATGGCGACCAGGTCGACTTCACAGACGCCGAAGCGTCGATCGATGAGCGGTCGCTGGCGGGCGTTTTCGAAAAACGGGCGGTAGGTATCGTCGAAGATCATACCGACTCCGACCATGGCGCCACGCAGGGTATGGCACGGCAAATCGCGAGTTGGCGGGAGCAGGGAAGTCATGGCAACAGAATAACCAACTCCCCGTCCCGCTGCCAGCGCCCGCCCACTTGCAGTCGCGCGCCTTGAGTTTCAGAATGGGTGCTTTCATCGCCGGGCAACCGCCTGCAGCCAAGGAGCAAAACATGTCGGAACGGCCGAGCGTAATCCTTTCGGGCTTCGCGGACGAAGCCGCGAATCAGAAGACCGCCGAGCAGCAGTTTGTGGCCTTCGCTGCGCTTGGACTGCAGTACTATTCCCTGCGATTCATCGACGCCGGTAACGGCATCAAGAATGTCATGCAGCTCAACAAGCAGGAGATCACCAAGATCCGTCATTTGGAAGATGAATATGGGCTGAATGTCGCATCGATTGGCTCGCCAATCGGCAAAGTAAAGTTACTCGATGTCGACGACGGCAGCAAAAACCGTTTCGTGCCGTTCAAGAAGTACCTCGCCGACGACGTAAAGAGGGGCTGTGAACTGGCCCATGCCTTCGAAACCAAATTGATCCGGGGCTTCTCCTTTTACCATCCGCGCGGAACCGATGCCGCGGCGCATCTGCCGCAAGTCATCGACCAATTGGGGCGGATTGCCGAGGCCTGTCATCGCAGCGACCTCACGTTTGGACTCGAAGTCGAGGCGAATCTTGTGGGGCAGAACGGCGACCTGATGGCGGAAATCCATCGCCAGGTCGATCACCCGGCGCTGGTCACGATCTTCGATGCCGCCAACATCGTAACCCAAGGCTTTTCATCCGATCAGGTCTTCCAGCAGTATCTCACGATGAAGAAGAGTCTTGGCTGGATGCATATCAAGGACTACCGGCACTCGGAACCGGCGCAACGTCTGGGGCATGTGAACGAGGATGCTCTGAAGCACTTTGTTCCCGCGGACATTGGCGACAGCGGGCACGAAACGATCTTGCGCGACTTCCGGGATACGATTCCGGTCATCGAGCGCAAGTTAAAGAGAAGGGGCATCCCCGGCGTATTTCTCGACCTGGAGCCGCACGTCAAGGGCGGCGGCCAGTTTGGCGGATTCAGCGGTCCGGACGGAATGGGAATCGCGCTGCGAGGCCTTTGCCGGGTTCTGGACTATGTCGATATCGGCTACCATCTGCGCGACATCGAGGATCTTCGCGCCGTACGAGGATTCTGAGTTCCTGGAATCTTGCCCCTTCCGGCCCATCGGGGCGGAAGACTGAACGGATCGCTGTCCCACTATAATTGCGCAATCTGCTCCAGAGTGGATGCGGAAAGCGACTCGGCGTCCAGTGCCGCGTCGCCTGCTGTTGCAGCGTCTCCACCTGAGCGCGGGAGGACGACGACTCGCTGAGCAACTGTGACTTCCCGCTGGGTTCGATCTCAAAAGCGATTCCATGTCGTGGAAGGAACGCATACGGGTCAACAGTCGCTGCATCCGGTTGCGGCAGGCCTTCCGGACTTCACGGGGCGGGGGGGGTGCATCTCCGCGGGGCGGGCGTCACTGGCAACCCGTCCGTGATCACTTCCAGTTCAATGGTGCCGAGCGTAAGCCGATCGCCGCAGCAAAGCGTGGATTCTTCAAAGTCTTCCCCGTTCAACGCGACCTGTCCGGCCCAGCGTCGAAAGCAAATTCCCTGGGCACCGCGCAGGATGGAACAGTGGATCGGCTGGATTCTGGGACCGACAATCCGAAGATTGCAATTGGCGGCGGATCCGATCATGCACTTCTCCGCGTCGATGCGGACGATGCGTGGTTCCTGGTTGGGAACCTGAATCGAAAGCACCAACGGATCGAGTTGGCAATCCGCCGGAAATTCACGTTCGGGACGGTAATCACGGGCAAGCACGGTCGACATGCGCAAGATCCCTGTCGAAGCGGTCGGAAATTGTCGTCGATTCTCCAGCTACGTGCGGGAAAATAACGACCCTAGGGACATTTAGGTTACAGAATCCGACGGTTCAACGAGGAATCTTCCCGTCCGGCAGAAAGCGCCGAAATGGATTTGGCGGCGATAACCGGCAAATCTTGCCGTTTTGGCAAAAACGGCTGGATGTGGCGGCAGGTTTTGACGATTAACGAACAGCACCGAATTTCGCGAAGTTGGCGATCCGAATCGCTTGCCCGCCCCAGGTGTCCGATGAGTAAGTGTCCAGTAGCCGGCACCCGAAAAAAAACAGTTGTGACAGGATTCACGAACTCGCAAGCTGTTAGCACTGTTACGTTTCGCTCGATCAACTCCCTCGAAATCCGACCCGTCGCGACAGGCTGATTTTGCTCCGTGCCTGGACATCGCGCATACGATAGTACGACTTCACGAGAGATCCAACCCAGCGCCTAACGGCAGCAATTGGACGACAGGAATTTCAGGAACCAGGAATTTCAGGAACTTAAGGCGTTTCATGCAAGCATCGGAAAGGCGCGGAACTATGGCGAGGGAGAAAGGGATGGCACGTAAGGATTCGCTGCTTGGACTTCGGCAGATTTTGATTAAGCGACGTGACGCTCTGCGGACCGCGCTAGCGGGCGATCTGAGCCTGCTTAAGGAACTTCGCCAGCAGTCATCGAGCGACGTTGTCGACGCGGCGCTTGACTCCGCCCAGGACGAGATCAGTTCCCAACTCGCGGAAGTGGAAAGCCGCGAACTGGCCAGTATCGAGAATGCGCTCGAACGGATGCGCAAGGGCGATTACGGCCTGTGCGAGGCCTGCGAACAAGTGATCCCATTGGCTCGACTCCAGGCGCTACCCTACGCTACCCTCTGCATTCAGTGCCAACGGGAAGCGGAGAAGGCTGGCGGCGGGCATCGCAGTCCCTCGGACTGGGCCCGGTTGATCGATGCCAGTGCCAGCGACGTCGAATCGCCTCCCTCGGACATCGAGATAGACGTGTCGTAACCGGAACCAGCGGGTTGCCAAGGAAGGGACGTCCGGTGTTTATCCATCCGGACGAGCGAGCCGTGAAACGAATGGTCCAGTTGCTATGCGCCGGCGCTGCCGGGCACGCGTTTACAAAATTGATGCGCCGCTATGGCTCGCCGGCAACCTTTCTCTGTCTGGCTGTGTGGGTTGGCGGCATCCCAACCAGCTTCGGCCAGAACACGGTCGCGCTGAGCGATTCTCGCGACGAACAGTACGAGGAATTGCGGCGGGATGTGGAGGCGCTGCAGCGGTTCTCCAGCGCGCTGAAAAAGGTCGTTGCGCTTGTCCGCCCGACGGTTGTGCATATCGAATCCGAGCATACCGGCGATGGCCAGCCAAGGAACCAGCGTCCCACCGAGGAAACCGGTTCCGGCGTCATCATCAATCGTGATGGCAAGTTCTACGTACTGACCAACAGGCACGTGATTCGAAATTCGCCGCTCTCCAAGATACGCATCAAGCTCGCCGACGGCCGAATTACAAACCCAGTCAAAGTCTGGTCGGATCGCGCGACCGATATTGCCGTACTACAAATCACCACCAAAGAGATTACGGCCGCACGGCTTGGAAACAGTGACGAACTCGATATCGGCGATTTCGTGGTCGCGGTGGGCAGCCCATTCGGCCTGAGCCACTCCGTAACGTTCGGAATCATCAGCGCCAAGGGACGGCGAGATCTGGAACTGGCGGCCGACGGACTCAGCTACCAGGACTTCCTGCAGACGGACGCGGCGATCAACCCGGGGAACAGCGGCGGACCGCTGCTGAATCTGCGCGGCGAGGTGATCGGTATCAACACCGCGATCGCCAGCAGTTCCGGCGGCAGCGAAGGTATCGGCTTCTCGATCCCGATCCGCATGGCAACCATCATCGCCACGCAGTTGATCGACAATGGCATGGTGACCCGAGCCTATCTGGGCGTCCAACTCGATGGGTCGTTCAATGAACAGACGGCACAGCGTCTGGGACTGATGCGGCGCGAGGGCGCCCGCGTCGTCCAGATTACTCCAAATTCGCCCGCCGCGACGGCACGCCTGCAAGTCGATGACGTGATCCTGAAGTTCGACGGCGCGTCGATCGAGGACGACAACCACCTGATCAATCTGGTCAGCCTGACACCGGTCGGTAAGGAAGTGCCCGTGGTGATCCTGCGTGCCGCGGAGTTTCAGACGGTGAAGGTCCGCGTGGATGAACGGCGAAAATTCGAGGAAGAGCGATAGCCCATTTCGCCCCTCTTGCCGAAATAAACACGAACGAGCGCGGCCGGTAAACTTTCTTCAAGCCCTGTAATCGATACGGTCGAAAACAGTCGACATGGCATCCGCTCCGCAAGGCGCACCCGCAGCAACCATGTCGCTTTCAGGCATCGGCGATGGCTTCGCCGAGGTGGGCGGCATCGCGCTGCGCGCTGCCGCGACAATCGGCGACATGGCGATCTTCACCTGGCGCACGCTGCAGTGGATGCTCGCAAATCGACCGCGAGGGGAGACGATCTGGCCCAACTTTTACCAGGTGGGGGTCCTCAGTCTGCCGGTGGTCGCTTTGACCGGCACCTTTATCGGGATGGTACTCGCCGTCCAGACCTATTCGCAATTTCGACAACTGGGCCTGGAAACACAGTTGGGAGCGATCATCAATACTTCGCTGGTCCGAGAACTGGGCCCGGTGCTCGCGGCCACGATGCTGGCGGGACGGGTGGGCAGCGCTATGGCCGCCGAGTTAGGCACGATGCGGGTAACCGAACAGATCGACGCGTTGTCGAGCATGGGTTCGAATCCGATCCAGTATCTCGTCGTACCGAGGTTTCTCGCTTGTATATTGCTCATTCCCACCCTGACGATCATGGCCGACTACATGGGCGTCCTGGGCGGGTATTTTTACAGTGTGAAGATCCTGGAAATTGACAAGTTCCATTATTGGCAGAACAGCGAACAGTATGTCGGGACATTCGATCTGTTGAGTGGCGTGTGCAAAAGCGTATTTTTCGGCGGAACGATTGCGATTGTCGCCTGTTACCGCGGCTTCCACTGCTCGGCCGGCGCGGAAGGGGTCGGTCGAGCCGCGACCGCGTCGTTCGTGTGGTCGTTCGTCATGATCCTTGTTATCGACCTGTTACTTGGAATCATCCTCGATGCACTGTACTACACGCTCTGGCCCGAAGGAGCGCGCATGTTCGGCTGACCCATGCTGAACGGTCCCCGACGGAACAGAGCGCTGCTCAGCATGTCCCTCGGGAGCGGGCAACGCGATTGCGCGGCCCGGCTGGCAGCGGGAAACTTGCGTGGAGTCTTATGGACGAGTCGACCTCATCGTTGATCCAGATGCGAAACGTCCGAGTCACTTTTGGGCGCCAGGTGGTTTTGCGCGATATCAACCTGGCGATTCCGAAGGGGCAAACCGTTGCGATCATCGGCGAAAGCGGCTGTGGCAAGACGGTACTGCTCAAGGTGTTGATCGGACTGGTCAAACCGACCCATGGGCGGATCCTGTTCGACGGGCAGAATTTGGCCCAGCTGAATGAGAAGGAACTGACCAAACAACGCATCCGGTTCGGATTCGTCTTTCAGAATGCGGCCCTGTTCGACAGCATGACGGTTGGACAGAACGTTGCGTTTCCGTTGCGGCAGCACCAGCGGCTCCCGCCCAACGAGGTGCAGGAGATTGTGCTGGCGCGGCTGGCTGAGGTCGGATTGCCCGACAACGTGCGGGGCAAAAAGCCGGCCGAGCTCTCCGGAGGCATGCGCAAGCGGGTGGGACTGGCGCGGGCACTGGCGATGAACCCCGAGTTGATGCTGTACGACGAGCCGACGACCGGGCTCGACCCGATCATGAGCGACGTGATCAACGAGCTGATTCTGCGGTCGCGGCGCACTCATCCGGTGACAAGCGTCATTGTAACTCACGACATGCGGACTGCCCGGAAGGTCGCCGACCGCGTGATCATGCTTTACCCCGCCACCCGGCTGCAGGCGGCCGAGGAACAAATTGTATTTGACGGACCTCCCAGCGAACTCGATCACGCCGACGATCGTCGCGTACAGCAGTTCGTGCAAGGCGAGGCTGGCGAGCGATTAATGGAACTTCGCGCCGGCAGAGATTGATCGAAACGGAACGACATGGACGAGCGCACCCTGCAAATTCGAGTCGGCATCGTGGTCATTGTGGCCGCACTGGCGACGTTTCTGCTGGTGCTGTTCTTCCGCGAAAAGGGCCCGCTGTTCCGCTCCACAAAAACCGTCTACATGCGATTCGACCAGGCGCCCGGGGCATCGTCCGAAACCCCCATCCGTAAGAATGGGGTCCTGGTCGGACGCGTCTCCAATGTTGAACTTTTGCCGGAGGGCGGAGTCGTGTTGACCGCTTGGATCAACGACAAGTACACGATCAAGCGCAACGAGATGGTGGTCATCCGCACCGGTTCGCTGATCGGCGACGCCGTGCTGGAGTTCGTTCCCAGTCGAAACAAAGAAGACTCCTCGGCGCCGATCGAGGATAGGGAACTGATCGGCAGAACCGCGGTGGCGAACGACCCGATCTCCGTGCTCACGAATCTCGAGGACAAATTCGCCGGCGCATTCTACAAAATCGAACTTGCCAGCGAAAAAATCGCTGAAACGGCAGTCAAAATCTCGCAACTGGCCGACAACGCCAACGCCGTCGTCAATAACAACAGCGAACAGTTCCAGCGGATCATCTCGAAGACGGAAATTGGCATGGATCATTTCCACTCGGCGATGACCTCCATCGACTCGATCGTCGGCGACCCCGAGTTACGCGTCGAGCTTAAACAAGCTCTCCAGGGACTGCCGTCGCTCTTGCAAGACTCCAAGGCTACCCTGACCGATGCGCGAAGCACGCTCGAGAGCTTTCGCCGGATGAGTGACCGGGCCGACGCGACGCTGGAGAATCTGCAGCAGTTCACCGAACCGCTGGCAGGCAAAGGTGAGAAGCTCGTCGAAAGCGCCCAACGGGCGATCGGCAATATCGATCAATTGCTGGGGCAACTGGTGGAGTTCAGCGAGGCACTCAACAGCAACGAAGGCTCGCTGGGTCGGATGATCCACGACCGGGAACTCTACGATCGATTAGGAAGAGCCGCCCAGAACCTGGAGAGTTCCAGCCGCAGGCTCGAACCGATCCTGGCCGACGTGAAGATCTTCACCGACAAGCTGGCCCGCGACCCGGGGCAACTCGGCGCGCGCGGACTTCTCGACCGACGACCCGCAGGTGCCGGCGTCAAATTCGGCACCGGCGAGTACGATCGTGAGTTTCAGTTCAACCGGCCGTAAGCGAGCGGCGGTGGCGAGGCAGCTCAAAACTTGTTTCGAGCACCCCAGCGCAATAACGGGTCGCCCGGCAACGCGGCGGGGCCAGTGGACGGGGAGTTGCCTGCCCCGGGGACTCCGCCCGACGGGCGACCCGCCAACGGAGCATCCAGAAACAATCCGGTGTTGAGCTCCGGCTGGGCTGACCAGGCAGGCGATCCGGCGGGCGGCACAGTCAAAGGGACAATGTGCCCCGAGCGGGCTTGCGAGCGCAACGTGTCCGCTCGCTCCCGGATCGTCTCGGCGGGGACCTTTTGCAGCGGGATCAACTGGAACTCGACCACGCGATCGTCGCGCAATTCCAGTGGCACGAACGACTCGCTAAACAGGTCCAACGGTGGATATTCGTACCACGGAGGGTCAAACGAGCGTTGCACCGTGAGGGACTCGTAACCATCCTTTTGCAACCGAATCGAGCGGGTGGCGTAATAGACATAGGACGTGGAGACCGGCGTAGTTCCGATCTCGCGATTGTCGATAAACACCTGTGCGCCGGGCGGGGTGCTGAGGATGGTGACGCGCTTGCGAACGCAGGCCGTCTGCGTCGCCAGCAATCCGCCCAAGACAATCAGGCACCAATCGAAAAGAATATAGCGATTCCGCCGCACTGGATCCTCCATGAAGGGCGGGGAGTATAGGTTGGGGCCTATTGCACCGCAAGGCGAAGCAATACCACCCCTGCAATCGGACTGCTGGTTGAAAGGCCATTGGCCGCCGGCCGCCCAACCGCGCCGTGGCGGAAAATCAGCCTGGATGGGGGAGTCCACAAAAATTCGGCATGCCATTTCCTCCCGGTTTGACCGGGGATTAGAATGGTTAAGATGCGTCGTCCGCAAAGGCCCCCTATACCCTGGACCCTCCATGCAATGGCACTGACTTCCGATCCCATCTTCGCAGGAAGGGGATGATCCACAGTGAGTTGGCAACCAGGCATTGAACACACTGGCCTTTCGGACGTCGGGATGCGTCGTAAGAACAACCAGGATGCCCACGTCGAGTTTCCTGCGGCCGACGAGGAGTCGTGGCGCCATCATGGGCACATTTTCATGGTGGCCGACGGAATGGGGGCTCACGCCGCGGGGGAACTCGCCAGCAAGCTGGCCGTCGACCGGGTCCCGCATCTCTATCGCAAGTTACGCGATCAGTACTCACCGCCCGAGGCCTTAGAGCGTTCACTGATCGAAACCAACTCGGAAATCCACCGCCGCGGCATGGCGAATCGGGATTTCGAAAATATGGGCACCACCGCCAGTGTACTGATTCTGGTGCCCCAGGGAGCGATCGTGGCGCAAATTGGCGACAGTCGCATCTATCGCCTGCGTCGGGGGAACTTCGAGCAACTGACGTTCGACCACAGTCTGGTCTGGGAACTTAGGGCGGCGGGCCAGATTCCCAAGGATGGCGAGTTCTCACGGATGGTGCCCAAGAACATTATTACCAGGTCGCTCGGTCCTCAGGCGACCGTTCAGGTCGACCTGGAAGGTCCTTTTCCGCTGGAGCACGACGATACGTTTCTGCTCTGCAGCGACGGACTTACCGGTCAGATTACCGACGAGGAATTGGGACCGATCCTTGCGAATCTTCCTCCCCACGAAGCGGCCCAGGTGCTGATCGATCTGGCCAACCTTCGCGGTGGCCCGGACAATATCACCGTGATTGTGATCCGGGTCACCGACAACGGGATCGATTCCAGCGAGGCGGTAGGGACTCCGATACGCGTGGGTGTCGACCCCCGCCTCAAGCGGATCCCGTTGGCGGTTTGGATCGTCATGAGCGTTTTCGTCCTGGCGGCCCTGGTTTTCGTCGTCTTGTCGAAGTTCACGGAGGCGACCATTGCCGCCGTCATCGCGGCACTGTCGGTCCTGGGAGGAATGCTCTACGAGATGGGCAGCGAGTTTCGCGGGGTTCCGCTGCGTGACGGCCGGAAACTGGGCAAAGCACCCTATGCCACGCTTGTCTGCAGTTCGCTGCACGACTTTCTTGCCAAGCTCGCCAAGATCGTCAGCGAACTTGACCAGGCCGCGCGGGAAAACGAATGGCCGATCGACCGGCGGCCGTTTGAGCGATATTGTTCGCAGGCCGAGCAGTCCGTCAAGGATCGAAAAGACGAAGCGGCGCTCAGTGCCTATGCGCGCGCGATCAGCAGCATGATGTTCGAATTGCGGAACTGCAAGACGGTCGCCAAAGACACCGATTCCGCCATCGATTGATCGCGGACAGTGATCGTCGGCCAGGCCGGATCGATCAGGCAACCGATCGCCTCGATTGCCGCAAATGATCTCGGCATTGCTCCAGGATGGCGGCATAGTCGCGGCGAAGCGTCAGCCGGCGAGCGACGGCTCGCAACAGTTCCCCGCCTCGACGCCGCAAATACGACAGCCGCCCGTAGTAGGCCAGGGATGTGTGCCGCTCCAGGATCTCTCGAGTGCGCGCGAAACTCGACCCATCGACGGAGTACTCGAACGAATCCCGGCGCCGCAACACCATTCTCAGGTTGCGATCGCCCGGATCCGACAACTGTGCCACGACCTGAAATCCACTGGCGTTGGCCAGCGTGGCGAGAGTCCACGGCGTGAAGTCGTAGAGATGGGCTCGATGGAACAGTTGCCCCGGCCCTGAATGGGGTGCCGCCAGATTGGGCACTTCAACGTACAGGCGTCCTTCCGGCCGCAGGAGTTCACGCATTCGTGCCAAAGCGCGCAATGGAGAAGGCAGGTGTTCCAGCACGTGGATCAGCAGTACAAGATCCCAGTGCGGTTGGCTGGTCAGCTCTTCGAGTGTGGCGACCTGGACATCGCAGCAGAGTTCGCGGCGCGAGAACTCGGCGAACCCCCGTCCCGGCTCGATTCCTTCGGCGACATGCCCCGCCAGTTCGAATTGCTTGAGATTGCAGCCGATCCCCGCTCCGATTTCGAACACGGAATCGTGGGGCCGCAGGTAGGGCCGCAGCAGCGAGAATCGCTCCCGCGCGCGATCCCATTCCCTCACAACGCGACGCGGTGACGGAGACTCTTCGCCGTTGTAAGCCTCGCGATATTCGTCACGATAGAACCGCTCGAGTTCGACCAGCGTGGCAATCGTTTCTTGAGCGACCAGCCCGCAACGCCAGCAGGCGACGGTGCGCAGGGGAGCTCCGTTGCGGTCCTTGTCGCTGATCAATTCGAACTTGCGGCAGCCGCAAAGATGACAGCCGCGCGTCGGGCAGTAGGTCGCCTCGCCGCTCGCTTCCTTCCACGTCGGGTTCGATTCCGTCGGTTGCCGCTCGTGGTTCCGAGGAGCCTTGCTTTGCGCGGTGGAATTTTCAATTGCCATCGATCGCACTCCCTGGTTGGCGCGGGGGCCTGTCGCGAAAAACGGTGCAAGACTGTAGCAACAACTGGCGGATTCACCAAGACGAACTTGGCGCTGGCGGGACGATTCCGCCATCATTTTCCGATTGACCTGGGCGACGACCACAGCTATGGTCCTCACGAAATCACGCCGAACTGGAAGTCGCATCCCACCATGTCGCTGATCACCCGCTACGTCCTCAAAGAACTGCTGGCGGTATTCCTGCTGGGTCTGGTGACACTCACCATCGTCATCAACCTGGTACTGTTGGTCAGCGAAGCGGTCCGACAGGGACTCGGTCCGATGCCGATGTTGCGTCTGTTGCCTTACGTGCTTCCCAATGCGCTTCGATTCGCGATTCCCGGCACCATCCTGTTCGCTTTTTGCTCCGTTTACGGACGGATTGCGTCGGCCAGCGAAGACATCGCCGTAAAGTCGGCGGGTGTGGCACCCTGGCAACTGATTAAGCCTGGCCTGATTCTCGCATTCCTGGTCAGCCTGGTGGCAGTGGGATTGAACGATCTGGCCGCGTCCTGGGGACGCCAGGGCGCTCAGCGCGTGATCCTGCAATCGCTGGAGCAGATTGTCTACGGCACCTTGCGGACTCGTCTTTCCTACAGCGTGAATCGGCTGTCGATCCACGTCAAGGAAGTGGACGGGCGGCGTCTGATATTTCCCACGATCACGATTTTCAGCCCGCAGGACGATCGTACGGTGACGTTGCATGCCGCCGAAGCTGAATTGCGCACCAATCCGGACCGCAACACGCTGGGCATTATCATGCAGGACTCTGTCATCGAAATCGGCGACCGCGTTCGCATCGAGTATCCGGGGGAAAAGCTGCACGAGATCAATCTGGCCGATGCCACGAAAAATGGCGATAGCGGTACCCATCCTGCCGACTACGCGATGGGAAAAATCCCCATCGAGCTTTCCCATCAGGGAGCGGAGATCGAACGGCTGGAGCAAGTGTCGGCGGCAAGAGCGGCGGTGCAACTCGTGTGCGGCGAAACCAGCGGCTTTCTCGATACCGACTGGAACGCCGCGGTCTCCGATCTGCACGCCGCCCGAGGACGGCTCTGGCGGCTGCAGGCCGAGCCAACGCGGCGCTGGGCAAACGGCTTCAGCTGTTTCTTCTTCGCACTGGTCGGCGCACCCTGGGCGTTGCGCTCGCGCAAGTCCGACGTCTGGTCGACATTTTTCTGGTGTTTTCTGCCGATCCTGATCAGTTACTATCCGCTGATGATGTACGGAGTGTCCCAGGCTAAAGCCGGGCTGTTCCCCCCCTCAGCCGCCTGGCTCGGAAACCTGCTGCTGCTGGCGATGGGACTGCTGGTATTGAACCCAGTCGCAATCAGAGTTCCTCTTCTGGGGCGAGTCGGACTGGGCCACCTCTGACCTTGCCGAAAGACAGCAGGGGCGGGGCCGGCCGGAATTCGACTTGCCCCAGGCGATTCTCCCGAGGTACACTTGGCCTCGCCGGTACAAGGAAGTTACCGCGTCATGCATCCAGGCGAGCCAGGATTCCGAGCGACAGGAGGTTGCGGAAATATGCTTTCGCGTTGGCCGCTGCGATTCAAAATGCTGTTGGGTGCGGTCGCGCTGGCCGTGATCGTCGGCTTACTTGCCGTCGGCAGTTTTCGCGGCGTTTACTCCTATCGGCAATTGGCGCGTAGCGTCAGTCATCGGGCCAGCGAATTACCGATCGCCGCGGAACTCGCCTCGTCGGTCGCGGAACTGCGTCTGACGACCAGCCGCATCGGGCAGCGTCGCAATCCGACGATCGCCGCGTATCCCCAGATCCTGGACGAGCGGGACCGACTTCGAGGACAGTTGCAGCGCGTGCACGTCGCCATCGACCGTTATCGGGAGCAGTTGGAAAGTGCCGGGGCGGGAGACCCCCACTTCGACGATAATCACATGGAATTCACCACGCTTATGGAAATCGAGCAACTCCTGCGGCAGGTCGACGATCAGACCTCGCCCGAGCGGTGGATTCACACGCAACTCGATATCGATCAACTGAACGATCAGCTCGACCATATGTCCGACCTCTGCTCGGAATTACCGAGTCACCTGCACCAGCGGCTGACCGCGTTTGCGGGAGAGGTCCGCGGACAGTACCGGACCTGGATCATCGTTACCTGGGTCACGACGATCGGCGCAGGGGCGGTCGTCTTGGGACTGCTGGCGGTTTTTTACTATTCGATCTTCACTCCGTTACGGATCCTGGTCGAGGATTCACGCCGCATTTCCGGGGGCGACTTCGAGCATCGCATTGCGGTGCGCACCAGGGACGAGGTCGCCGAACTGGGTGAAGCGATGAACGACATGACCGGCCGATTCCGCGAAATCCGGGACAATCTGGACCAGCTGGTGCGCGAGCGTACACGGGAGCTGGAGGAGCGAACGCAGCAGCTGATTCGCAGCGAACAGTTGGCCAGCGTCGGGTTCCTGGCGGCGGGAGTCGCGCACGAGATCAACAATCCCCTGGCCTCGATCGCCTGGTGCGCCGAGTCGCTCGAGGGGCGTATCGACGACTTGTTGAATTCCCCCACGGCGACCCATTCCGAGCCCGAAGATGCCGAAGTCGAAGTGGCCCGCAAATACGCGCGCCGGATCCAGTCGGAGGCGTTCCGCTGCAAAGGAATTACGGAGAAACTGCTCGATTTCTCCCGGCTGGAAACTCCCGAGCGGCATGCCACCAATCTCACGGAACTTGTCCGGGACATGATCCAGATGGTACAGACCATCGACGGATATCGCGGCAAGTCGATTGAACTGGAGGCGGAGCAGGACCTGATCTGCACGATCAGCGCGCCGCAAATCAAGCAAGTCGTACTCAACCTGCTTACCAACGCTCTGGAGAGCATCGATACGGGCGGTCGAGTTCAAGTCCGACTGGCGCGCCTGGCCGACAGCGTCGAGCTGGTGGTTGCGGACAACGGCTGCGGGATGGCTCCGGAAGTGCTGGCCCATCTCTTCCAGCCGTTCTTCACTCGGCGGCGCGATGGGCATGGCACTGGCCTGGGCTTGTCGATCACGCACCGTATCATCGATCAGCACCAGGGAACGATCGAAGCGAGCAGCGACGGGCCCCAGCGCGGTTCGACAATGCGAGTCACTTTACCCGTCCAACTGGATCAGGGAGAACATGAAAAACAACATCGCCAAGTCGCCTGACCGCCTGAAAATCCTGTTCGCCGACGACGAACCGTCGATCCAGGACTGCATGAGCATCGAATTGCCGCGGATGGGGCATGCTGTCACCGTTTGCCCGGACGGATTCACGGCCCTGGCAGCACTGGAAAAAAATGCCTACGACTGCCTGCTGGTCGATCTGGACATGCCTGGTATGTCGGGCATGCAGCTTGTCGAGCGTCTCCGGCAGGATTCCCCGGAGACGGAGGCGATCATCCTGACGGGCAAATCCTCGCTCGACTCGGCCATTGCCGCGTTGCGCCAGGGCGTTTTTGACTATCTGACCAAACCGTGCAAACTGGTGGAACTGGATGCGCTGCTGAAAAGGGTCGCGGAAAAACGGGAATTGCGCAACCGCTGCCGTGCCCTGCAGCACCGGCTGGAGCGGATCGAAGGGAAAACCCAATTGATCGGCGACAGTCCACAAATTGCGCAAGTGCGCGGCCGTATCGCCCGCGTCGCACCCTCGGAATCGACCGTATTGATCCTTGGTGAAACCGGGACAGGCAAGGAACTGGCCGCCCGCGCGGTCCACGAACAGAGCATGCGCCGCGAAAAACCGTTCGTCGCCATCAACTGTGGCGCGCTGCCGGAATCGCTGATCGAGAGCGAGCTGTTCGGGCACCGCAGAGGCGCATTCACCGGCGCGGACGAAAGCCGTGCGGGACTTTTCGAGGTCGCTCATGGAGGCACCCTCTTCCTTGACGAGATCGGTGAACTGCCCAAACCGATGCAAGCCAAGCTCCTGCGCGTGCTCGAAACCGGCGACTTGCGGCGTGTTGGAGAAAACCAGTCGATTCAGGTCGACGTCCGAGTGATCTGCGCCACGCACAGGAACCTGGAACAGATGGTGGAACAGGGGGATTTCCGCGAGGATTTGATGTTCCGCATCAATACCTTCGAGATCACTCTGCCGTCGTTGCGCGAACGGCCGGACGACATCCGCGGTCTGGCGGAGCATCTCTACCGGCGCTTCCGGCCGATGGTAAATCCACGAAACGGCTCGCTTTTCAGTCCCGAAGCGATCGATTACCTGCTTTCCCATTCCTGGCCGGGCAACGTGCGCGAACTGGCCAACGTCATCGAACATGCCTTGATTCTCTGCGATCAGCCTCCAGTGCTGCTGGAACACCTGCCGCCGCGGCTGGCTACGAGAAAAAGCAGGAGCCGAAGTAGCCGCAGCGCATTCGGACCGATAACGCTGCAAAAGCTGGAAATGCAAGCCATTCTGGAAGCGGTCGATCGCCACGGCGGAAACAAACCGGCCGCCGCCGAGGAATTGGGGATCAGCGTGAAGACGCTCTATAACCGGCTCAGCCAGATCAGCACCCTGGAAAAGTCGGCTTGATCTACCGGGTAAGCATGCTTCGGATCGGACTGACTTTGGAGAGCATGTCGTCGACGATCGTCGACGGGTCTTCCTTGATAATCAGAACATCTCCCGGAAGGATCTGATAATCGCACTGGGGGTCGACTTTTCGTTTGCCCCGATCGCAACTTACGGCCATTTTTGTCCAGCGTCCCTGCGGAGTTTTTCGCGTCAGCTCCACGTTCATGCGGCTGTACTTTTTCCAGGCGCCGGCCTTTTCCATCGCCTGCTGCACATGGAACGCATCCCCTTCCAGCGCAATCTTGACGGGCTGCGGAGCGGCCGAAGGCGAGCGAAATTCGACCGTGGCGCTCGGCCTGGAGGCGTTTGGCCCGGGCGGGCTGCTCGCCGACATAGCGCCTTTCGCCCGTGCGTCGGCGAATACGGCCTTGTCGGCATCGAGGGCATTACAGCCGACCGCCAGAAGTCCCGTCAAAAGTAAGAGCGTACCCGCCATCCGACGAAGAGGGTTGGAGTTTCGCATGTTCGCCTCGCAAACTGAATGGGCCACCAAACCGATATCGCCACCCCCATGACTGGCCCTATTATCGGTACAATCGATACGGTCCTTGAGTCGATCATTCCGAATTTTCTTCCGCCGTGACAACGTTTGGCGTTCGCGGTTCAGTCCGCGGCGGCTTGATTGCGGTGAATTGCGACGGTTAGAATCGGAAAAACCCGACGGGATTCCCATGACGACTGCCAGCACCGATTTTGCCTCCGTTCCGCAGACCTGGCGCCGGTCTCACTTGCTGGACTTGGAGAGTCTGACGACGGACGAGCTGCACCTGGTGCTGGAAACGGCCGCTCAGTTCAAAGAGGCGACCGCCGGTTGTGCCCGAAAGATCTCGGTCCTGCCCGGCAAGACGGTCTGTAATCTGTTCTTCGAAAACTCGACGCGAACGCGCACCAGTTTTTCCCTTGCCGCCAAGCGGCTGGGCGCGGAAACGGTGGAGTTTTCGGCGACCGGCAGCAGCGTCTCCAAGGGCGAGACATTCATCGATACGGCGAAGAACATCGAGGCGATGAACGTCGACGCGATCGTCATCCGCCATCATACCCCCGGCACGCCCCACCTGTTGGCGCAAAATGTCCACTGCGGCGTAATCAACGCCGGCGACGGTCCCCACGAACATCCAACCCAAGGCCTGCTCGACATCCTCACGATCCGGGAACACCGGGGGGATCTGGCCGGATTGACGGTGGCACTGGTGGGTGACATCGCCCATAGCCGAACCGCGCGATCCAATATCTGGGGGCTGAAGAAACTGGGGGCTCACGTGATCGTCTGCGGCCCTGCCACGCTCGTCGCGCGCGACTGGGAAAAACTCGGAATCGAAGTCGCGTACAGCCTCGACGATATTCTTCCGCGCTGCGATGTGCTGAACCTGTTGCGGATTCAGTTCGAGCGTCAAACGACGCGCCCCTTCCCCTCGGTGCGCGAATATGCGCTGCTTTACGCAATGAACCGCGAACGGATCAGCCGCGCCAAGAAGGATATCCTGATCATGGCGCCGGGACCGATCAATCGGGGCGTGGAAATCACTCCCGAGGTTGCGGACGGACCGCACTCCGTGATTCTCGACCAGGTGACCAACGGGCTGGCAGTGCGGATGGCGGTGCTCTGGCTCACGATTGGTAATCACGTCTGAATTTTTGTCCGACGGCTACCGCCGCGGAATTTCACCAGCAACGGAAGGAACGCCGGCATGGGATCGCTCTGTATCCGCAACGGCCGCGTGATCGATCCCAGTCAGGGAATGGACCGCGTCACGAATCTCCGCATCGAAGGCGGCCGCATCTCCGCCTTTGACGCCGTACCCGGTATCCACGACCGGATCATCGACGCCAGCGGCTACGTGGTGGCCCCGGGATTGATCGATCTGCAGGTGGAATTGCGCGAGCCGGGCTGCGAGGAAGACGAGACAATTGAGACGGGAACCGCGGCGGCACTCGCCGGGGGATACACTTCCATCGCCTGCCTGCCGAATACCGACCCGCCAATCGACACACAGGCCAGCGTGGAATTCGTTCGCCAGAAAGCCGCGCGGGCGCATCACTGTAACGTCTTCGTCATCGCCTGCGTGAGCAAAAATCGCGAAGGCAAGGAACTGGCCGAGATCGGCTCGCTGGTCGAAGCCGGCGCGGTCGGGTTCAGTGACGCCGGCCGACCAATACAGAATGCCGAACTGTTGCGTCGAGCCCTCGAATATTGCCTGATGTTCGACAAGCCGATCTTCAGTCATCCCGAAATGACGGAGTTGACCCATGGTGGCATCATGCACGAAGGCATGACATCGCTGGTCCTGGGACTCGCTGGAATGCCCGCCGCGGCCGAGGATCTGATGGTCGGGCGGGACTTGCGGTTGGCCGAATCTACCGGCGGCCGCATCCACTTGATCGACATCTCCAGCGCGGGAAGTGTCGAACTGATCCGGCGGGCAAAAGCCAGAGGGTTGCATGTGTCAGCATCGATCTGTATGCCCAACCTGGTCTTTACCGACGAACGGCTGCGGACATTCGACGCCAATTACAAGGTCAACCCGCCCCTTCGATCGCAGGACCACCTCGACGCCTGTGTCGCGGGTTTGGCCGACGACACCATCGAAGTGATCGCCAGCGGACATGCTCCTCGCGCCTCGGAAAAGAAAATGCGCGAACTTGATCAGGCGCCGTTCGGCATGATCAATCTGGAAACGACTTTGTCGCTGGTGATCACGCGCCTGATCGACACCGGATTGCTCGATTGGCCGCAAGCGATCGCCAAACTATCGACAAATCCGGCTCGGGTGCTGGGACTGAAAAGCAAAGGCAGTCTGCGCATCGGCGCCGATGCGGACGTGGTCGTCATCGATCCCGAGGCGACCTGGCTGGTCGATGCTCAACGATTTCGCTCGCGAAGCTCCAATACGCCTCTGATCGGCAGCCAACTCAAAGGACGCGCGATTCACGTCATTGTGGCCGGCGAAGTGAAGCTGTAGCCGCTGCCACTCGATCGCAACGATTTTTCGCCGCTTCGTCTCGGCCTCGGTGACGTCGGTTCGTGTCGGTAAACCGGTAGTGGCACACCGCACGAGGCTTGCGGCCCCCGCTGCGGGCAATGTCAACGATTCAGTACGCCGATTCTCCATAGCGACCGTAATTCGGTCCATCAATCCCCAGACGCATTTTGAATTCCTCGAATTGATCGCTGTACGCTTCTTTCGAGGAGTGGATATGTTCCGCCTCGGTGACGAACTTGATGTCGTTCTTGCACGCGACGCCGGCCTGCTGCAAGATTGATTCGAACGGTCGCAGCGGCTTGCCGTAGACGATCAGCAGTTTATGTTCGTCGAATTGCACTTCCTGGGGAATCGCAGGATTGAGGACCGCGATCCCGGTGCATCCGTCGTTGAGCAACAAGTCTTCATAGTCGTAGAGAATGCTCTGCAGCACCGGCATGTCGATATGTTCGCGGTAGAGGTCGACGTGCCCTTTTCCGTCGCGATGGTGGCTGGTTTCCAGTACCACGTCGACTTCGGTGCCCAGTGGATCGAGCAGCTCGATGAACAGATCGAACAGCCGATCGGCCGAAGCCGCGGCCATCAGTACCGGTACGGTCGATTTCGATTCCTCATCGCGGTAGACGTCGTGTCGGTAGCCTTGACTCGGAACGACTTTCAGGTCGTACGACGGTCGAACGGCCTGCGAAAGCAAGAAGTCACCGTAGCGTTCCACGCACAAATGGGCTTCCAGTTCCTCTTCACTCACGCTCTCAAAACTGCTGTTTCGGACTTGGGAGGTGGCCCCCTCATGAAACACGTTCCGAAAAAATCGCTTCAGGAAGCCCATGCTCGACCTCGGTCTCAGGTTCCAGGAGAATTGAATCGTCGTTGGTGGTGCGGGTGGCGGGGAGTTCGGGCAACTGGGGCAAACACTATCAAACCTAGTTCATCGGGCGCTGAAAATAACTTTCCGGCATCTTGCCCAGACGATCCGTCTCGCCGCGGCAGCGACAAATCCGTTACAATCGCTCCCGGCCCCCGGCGTAACGGTTGACCGGGTCATCCGAAACCGGTACCCCGGCGAAAAATCTCCGATGCCTCGCCGGTGGTCGGGTCGCGGACAGGCAAATCTAGCATCTGGTTCGTGGCCGGATCGAATTCGGACTAAATTACGGATCAAGGGACCGATGAACCAATCCGCAGGCAGGCGATTCGTCGCAAAAAAGGACCGTCGGAAGCGCGCAGGAATTGCGGCGGATCGGATCGGTCGCGCGCTGGTGCTGGCGTTGATGGTCGCAGCCCTGGGGGGCTGGCAGTGGCCGCGGCTTCCTGAGGTGAGTGCGTCGGAAACCGCGTCGCCGCAAGAGGAAGGCAACCCGCAGCCATCCCGATTTACGCGGGCTGCCGGCGAGACCTGGGACGTCTTGAAAATCGGATCGAAAAAAGTCGGTTCTCAGTCGACGTCGATTCGGCCGCTGGTGAGGAACGGGCGACCGCTCGTCGAAATCCGATCCACGCAGCGGTTATCGATAACACGATTCGAACAAACGACGGAACAGAGTCTGGAGTCGGTCTGGCTAGAAACCCCCGCAGGGGAATTGGTCGAATTCGAAACGACGGAACGAACGGGGCGCGAACGGACCAGGACTCAGGCGGTGGTACGCGACAAGAAAATCCTGTTTACGGTGGAGACAACCGGTAAATCGGAGCGAAGCGAAATGGAGTGGCCGGATCCGCAGGCCGGCTGGTACCGGGTGGAACATCGGTTGGCCAACGAACCGCTGCGGCCGGGCGAACGCCGCGAATTGCGGGTGCTCATGCCGATCGTGAACCAGGTGGCGTCCGTGGAATTACAGGCGATTGAAGTCGAGACAACAAACCTGCTCGATCAACCGCGCGAATTGTTGCGCATCCATCGTAAGGACCGACTTGGAAGTACCGAACTGGTTTCGGTCGCCTGGATGGATGCCGCAGGTGCCATCCTGAAAACGCTTGTCCCGGGCCTTGGCCTGGAAACGCATCGTGCCACGCGGGAGATTGCCGAATCGAGCAAGGATCGGGGTGGATTTGACCTGGGAGCGGCGACGGTCGTCAAGCTGGATCGTCCCTTGACGGCCCCCCATCTACGCGAGAAAGTCGTGTACCGCGCGACGCTTGACGGAAATAGCGCCGAACGGATCTTCGCGGAGGGGGCCAGCCAGTCGGTTCGACCGATCAACGATCGCCAGGTGGAAATCACCGTACGCGCCCTCCGACCGTCAACGCGCCTTGAAGTCGACACCGAACCCGAACCCACCGACGACGATCGGAACGCCAACAGCTGGATTCAATCCGACGATCGACGGATCCTGGAGATGGCAGAACAGGCCTGCGGCGACGAGAGCAACGCCTGGGTAGCAGCCTGCCGGCTGGAAAAGTACGTGCGCAGCCAGGTCCGCACCAAGAGTTTCTCGCAGGCGTTTCTGTCCGCGGCCGAAGTGGCCCGATCGGGGGAAGGTGACTGTACCGAACACGCGGTCCTGCTGGCGGCGCTCTGCCGCGCCCGGAAAATTCCTGCTCGGGTTGCAATCGGGCTTGTCTACTATCCGCCCGCCACCGGTTTTGCCTACCATATGTGGAACGAAGTTTGGGTCACGGACCGATGGATCCCGCTGGACGCTACGCTTGGGAACGGCGGTATCGGCGGCGGGCACCTGAAGCTGGCAACGTCGAATCTCAAGGGAAGCGACAGCCGAGCCGTGTTTTTGCCGGTTTCCCAGCTGCTCGGACGGCTTAGATTGGAACTCGTCGATGCGTCGGTCGTACCCGACCAGCCACCGAATCGCGGCCAGGGCCCGTTACCCGAACGCCGTTAAAGGGGGTTGACCGGTCCGTGGCCCAAGATCGTCGCCCCGGCAACGAATATATGCCATATGCCCTAATAGCGACATTCGCCGCAGGCAATCTACACCAGGTAACGCAGTCATCGGGGCCTGCCACCAGGGACCACCACCGAGAGGGGGGAGAATATGACGGGGACGGAAGAGCGTAAAGGAACGCGAGTGACGTTTCTGGATCAGACGGGTGCCAAGTCGGTCGACGCGATCATTGCTGACGGGGTACCGGTAAAACGGATCTTGCCCAACATTATCACGAAAATGAGCCTTCCCGTGATGGGACCGGACGGGCAGCCAATGAGTTACAGCCTGGACCACAAGGAGGGGGGGGTACGGCTGCGCGAGGATCAGACGTTGCCCAAAGCGCGGGTCAATGATGGCGACCATTTGATCGTTTATCCTGAGATTGTCGCTGGTTCTAACTGCCGACGTGATTGAGTTGGCGGCCTGTTGACCTAGCGGCCTGTGGGAGATGGCGGCCCGATTAAGATAGAGGAGCCTGGTCGTCGTGGAGCAGGACCCGGAACGCGTGATTCCCAGGTCTTCTCGAGGAGCGTCGTCGAACATGCACGAATCGCCAAGACTGCGTCGCTTGCGGAACGACTTGAAAGTAATGCAGGCATTGCAGGAGGAGAGTTCGATCTTTCGCTTCTATACTCCTGGGTCGACGTTTGAAGGGGGGCCGGAGAACTACGTATTGCATTTCCATGGCACGGGACTTTGGCGCCCGGAGGGAACGATCGACGTCTTGCCGAGATTCGAACACGAGGTGCGCATCCATTTGGGCGCGTCGTATCCGCGTATGATGCCCGAATTGACCTGGAAGACACCGATATTTCACCCCAATATTTCGGCCAGCGGAATTGTCTGCCTTGGCGGGTATGGCACACACTGGGCGCCCAGCCTGCAACTGGACGAATTGGCCCGCATGCTGTGGGAGATGGTCCGCTATGCAAATTACGACGTCAACAGTCCCTACAATCGTGAAGCGGCCTATTGGGTCAAGGCGCAGACCCGATTACGTTTTCCGGTCGACCCGCGACCATTACGGGATCGTTTGCAGGTGGATCCTTCCGGTTCCCGCCATGGCGGATTGGTGACCAATCGACCGGACGTGCGGGTCGATACGCCTGCCGCGCCGGAAGTTCAATTTTTGGACTCGAAGCGCCGCCCGGAGATCGTGGATGCCGAGATCATCGACGACCCGCGCGCCATGTCGATGCCAGACATTGTCTTTATCGACTGAAGGTCCTTATCGACTAACGTATTGTCCGGCGCGGGCAGTTTGACTTGGGGCTGGCGATGGACACGAGCAGGACGATCGGCACAATCCACGACAATGCGGTGGCGATCGCCATTCGCGAGCTGGCGCTCGATCAAATTCTGGACTATTCCGCCAGCGAGTCGCGGGCGGAAATCGGCGGGTTCTTGATCGGCGAGGTGCGCGGGTCGGGAAAAGTGGTGGTCGTCGATCATTTTTTGCCGGCGGAACATACCCGATCGCGGGCCGGGTCGGTGACCTTCACGCACGAGACCTGGACGACGTTAACGCGGCAATCGGCGGAGCTGTTTCCTGGAAAACGGGTGGTTGGATGGCATCATACTCATCCCGGCCTGGGCGTCTTTCTTTCCGCCTACGACCTTTTCATCCATCGAAATTTTTTTCGCGAACCGTGGCAGATCGCCATGGTGGTCGACCCGCGCGCGCGGGAATTGGGTTTTTTCCATTGGCGGAACGGTGACGTGCACGATTGCGGGTTCCTCTGCCTGACCGAATCGCCATCGACCACGTCGGAATCGGTACCCTCATGACACTGGTTCTCGACGATGACGATCGCTATTCCCGCTTCCAGTTGATTTCCTGGTGGGATCAGGCCCGGCTCAGCCAGGCGCGCGTGATGGTTGTCGGTGCCGGAGCATTGGGCAATGAGGTGCTGAAGAACCTGGCGTTGGTCGGCGTGGGAACAGTGATCGTGGTCGATTGTGACCTGATTGAGACGTCGAATCTGACTCGATCCGTCTTATTCCGTCGGCGTGATTGTGGCCGGGCCAAGGCGATCGTGGCGGCCGAAGCAGTGGCGGACCTCAACCCCGATGTTCGCGCGATCCCAATTGTGGGAAATGTCATCACCGCCGTAGGCTTGGGCCTGTTCCGTGCCATGGACGTTGTGGTCGGCTGTCTGGACAATCGCGAGGCGCGATTGTGGGTGAATCGAGCATGCTGGCGCGTGGGCCGACCCTGGGTCGACGGAGGGATTCAGGAGATCAGCGGCGTCGTCAAAGTCTTCGTACCGGAGCAGGGGCCGTGTTACGAATGTGCGATGACGGAAAACGACTACCGACTAATTAATTTGCGTTACAGTTGCCCCCTGCTGCCACGCGAGGAGATCCTCGCCGGGAAAGTCCCCACCGCGCCGACCATCGCCTCGGTGATCGCCGGGTGGCAGGCCCAGGAGGCGTTGAAGATTCTGCATGGGATGCCGGTCGATCCCGGCACGGCGATGGTGTTCAACGGTGCGGCAAACAACTTCTATAAGACGCGGTTGCCTTGGCGCGACGACTGCCTCAGCCACGAACGGTTCGATGCCCCGCGAGCGACTAATCTCCGCTGCGGTGATCCGGCTTCGCGGTTATTCCAATCGATTCGAGCCGCCGAGAAGTTACCGGTCGAAGTTCCGCTGACACTGGCATTAGAGCGGGACCTGGTGGAGTCGGTGTATTGCGAGCGATGTTCGCGGGTCGTACGCGTGCTGCGCCCGGCGTTTGAAGTCGCCTCCCACCTGGCCCGATGTGAAACCTGCGGAGAACCGTCCAAACCGAAGATCACGCACCTGGTTCCCGAGTCGTCGTCGCTGGCGGAACTCACACTGGCCGAACTGGGAGTCGCTCCGTTCGATCTGGTGCGAGTACGCGGTGCCGATCGGGAATTCGTGGTTGAATTGACCGCCGATCAACACGCGGTCTGGCCGGGAGGCGAACGGCACGCGACACCATGAACGACGAAATTCAATTCGGCGACGTGGAGCAACAGCCGCCGCGCGTGCGGCGGAGGCCCGACCAGGATCGGCACTTCGCGGCGGCACGCGTGGGGACAACGCCGGGAACGCAGGCGCCACACGGCGATGCGAGCGACACCGAGCTGCCGATCTTCGTCGATCTGGACACCATGCGCGAAATGGAAGACCACGCCCGAACCGACCCGACGACCGAACTGGGCGGCGTGCTCCTGGGAGGCACATTTGAAGACGAATCGGGACGCCCTTTCGTGTTCATCGTCGACAGCGTGCGGGCCCGCCATGTCGAAACCAGCCGCGGCAGTATCAAATTTACGCACGATACCTGGTCGGCGATCACGGAAGAACGCCAGCAATTCGATCCCGAAATGGCGATGGTCGGTTGGTACCACACGCACCCGGCCTGGGGGGTGTTTCTTTCCGGGATGGACATGTTCATCTGCGACAATTTCTTTAACAAACCGCTGGACGTGGCGCTGGTCATCGACCCTTGCCGCGCCGAGCGTGGGTGGTTCCAATGGACGGGCAATCCCCGCGAACGGATTCGGCGCACGAGCGGGTTCTTCCTGACCACCTCCCGTTGTCGCCAGGATGAGTTGGAAAACTACATCAGGTATCTGGAAGGGAGCATCACGATGCCCATCGATTCCCGCAGCGGTTCATCGCCCGGCGGCCTTCCGCCGGTGATTCATCTGTCTGGAGAGCGCAGCACGACGACGATGACGATGACGATCGCCGTGCTGGGGATGCTGACGATACAGACCCTGTTTCTGGGACTGCTGGGTTGGCGGATGATCTCGATGCAGGAATCCGAGGGCGGCAGGGAACTGGCCGCGGCGGTGAAGGCAATCGGCGAATCACGTGTCACCGAGGCACGGCGAGACGGCCAGGCCGAGTTGTTGGATCGCGTGGTCTCAGAATTGACACAGGCTCCCTCCGGCTCCTTTCGCACGATGACGGAACTGCAGCAGCGGAATGAGGAATTGTCCGCCGCTCTCCGCGGACAATTGTCCCGCGAGCGGGAATTGAGTGGCCTGAACCAGGAACAGGCGGACCAACTGGATAAACTGGCGAAGCTGATCGACGCGCAAGCCAAAGAAAGCCGGGAAAAGCAGGACCGCTTCCAGTCTCGAATCGACGCACAAGCGGAAGAACTGGCAAAACAGCGTAAGCTCCGCGGTGACGGCGTCGGTGACGGCGAAGGTGCGGATGCAGCCGAAGCCCGCTGGTATCAGAACTGGAGTTGGTACTCGATCACGATCAGTTTCGCGCTGGGAGCCGTGGTCACGGCGGCCGCGTCGATTTGGCGCCGCGCATCCTCGGAAAATGCTCTCTCCGCCAAGGATCTTGATTCCTGAACGAACAAGCTGTTAGGTCAACTCCTCTCAGGAGAATGTGCGGCGATGTCACCACGCGAACTGCGGCGGACCGCGGAACGCGATGCCCTGGAAAAGCTCCAGGCATCCAGTTCGATTTTCCGTTTCCAAGCCGACGGGCCGGCTCCCGACAGTTACCGGATGCTGTTCAACGGCAGCGGACTTTGCCGCCAGTCCGGCGCGGTCAGTCGGGTCGAGATACTCGATCACCATGCGTGGGAGCTGAAACTGCCGTCCAGCTATCCCGAAGCGCCGCCGCTGATGCGGTGGGAGACACCGGTGTTCCATCCCAATATCTCGTTCGCGGGATTTCTCGAACCGGTCGGTATCGGCATTCACTGGCTACCGGTACTGACTCTGGACGTCCTATGCGAACGGCTCTGGGATCTTGTGCGAGGCGCCTACGTCGACCTGGAGAATCCGGTGAATCGGGCTGCCGCGGACTGGTATCTGCGGCAACGTGAGTTTAACATTCCGGTCGATACCCGCCCGTTGCGAGACCTCGCGCAGGCTCGTTGCGCCAATATTTTCCGGTATCACCGCAAAGAAGGAACGGCTCGAAAATTCGAGAGTACAGCGAATCAAGACGTCTTTTTCATCGGCGAGGATTCGCCCGTGCCCGTCCTTGCGAGGCCCTTGATTTCCCCCGGGCCCGCAGGCGACGATATCCTATACATCGGTGATGATGAGAGACCGGCGTAGGTGGAGCATGAGGGGGCTGTTTGTCTTGGGTGCCGTTTGCCCGATCGCATTTCTGGCTGCGTTGTCGATTCTATTCCTGTTCGGCCGCGTGCAGATCAAGAACGGCGGCTCGCGACTGCTGAAACGCTCGTTCCACGCCCTGGCCCGCAAATACCACGGCCACGTTCAATCGCATGGATTGTTCCGCACACCCGCAGTCCACTTCCGGCATGTTGCCTCGCATGTCGTCGTCCGCGCGGTAAGCACAGGGGGAACCGAGGCATTGCAATTCAGTTTCATCTGGCCCGATCGCGATCTGCGCATTGTGATCGGCTGCGATGAATCGGGTGTGCGGGCAGCCGCTGCATTGCTGCCCGAATTTCCGGTTAAGCCGGCAGGCGACGGACAATCGTTTTTTTTCGTTAGGGGTGCCCCCGAAGGGTCGGTCGCAAGGTTCCTCAGTTCGGGCGTCCAGTGGAAGCTGAATTGCCTGTACCACCTGGTGCGGAAGTCACAAGTCGATTTGACGATCAGGAGCGGAGTCTTCCATCTGCGGAAGTCCGGCGCGTACCGGACGTTTCCGGATATCGAGGAGTTGACTCGTGTGGCGCTCGAGCTCCACGACCAGGCACTGTTGACGCGCAGCGTGGGGATTGAGTTCCTGGGCGCCGATTCGGTACTGCCAATCTCACTGGCGGCGGCGAAATGCCAGGTCTGTGGCGAAGCTCTCGGCGCCGACCACGTTATCTGTCGCACCTGCAAAACGCCGCACCACCACGATTGCTGGAACTACGCTGGCTGCTGTAGCGTTTTTGCCTGCCGCGACACGCGTTATCTGATTCCTGTCGCCGACGCGAGTTCGAATGCGGAGCAAAACGCTCCGACGATCTCGCCGTTCCGCAAGCCACGTTGAATCCGACGAGGATCGGTTGGCAAGAACAAAATCAGGCGCCGTATTTGCCCAGACGACCGGCGTTGGCCAATGCCAGGGCCATCAGGTATTTCGCCTCGAAGTGGCCCAGGCCGCCGCGAATGCAGGTCGACTCGTGGAACCGATTCTGCCCGTCGGGCCGGCAGCAGCTCGAATAGATCAAAGTCGGGACCGGATGCCAGCTATGACTGCGCAGAAAGCTCGGCGTGCTGTGATCTCCGGTGACGATCAGCACCGTCGGATCGAGGGCCGTGATGGAGGGCAGAGCGGCGTCGAGCTCTTCGATACGGTGTACTTTCGCGTCGAAGTTCCCATCTTCCCCGGTGCTGTCGGTATACTTGAAATGCAAGAAAAAGAAATCGTAGTTGTTCCATTCCTGGCGGAGCACTTGAACCTGTTCGGCCAGCGTTTGCGCATTTCCCGCAATCGACATCCCGACCAGTCGCGCTAATCCTTTGTACATGGGGTAGACCGCGATGGCGGCGGCTCGCAATCCGTAAACCTCCTGATAGCTCGGCAGCGCCGGTCGGTTGGAAAACCCCCGCAATGTAAGACCATTCGCTTTGGGTTCCGCGGCCAGCAGATGCTGCGATTGCCGAATGAACTCTGCCGCCACCGTCGCTCCCCGCTCGCTTTCAGAGTCGATCGCGCGCGGAGCCAAAGGGCGCACACCGGTCTGTTGCGGATCGGTGTCTTTGATATTGCCGACGAGTCCGGATCCGCGGAAGACGACGACAAACCGATGTTCCTTGACAGGTTCGACTAGCACCTCCACGCCGGGAATCCGAACCTGGCGCAGTCGCACAGCCAGGGGAGCACTCTCCTCCGACGAGATGCGTCCGGCGCGGCGATCGGAAATAGTGCCATCGGCAGCCAGCGTACAGAAATTCCCTCGAGCCGCCAGGTCTCCGGGCTGCAGCTCAAACCCGATTCCGGTGGCCTCGAGTGCTCCGCGACCAATCAGGTACCGCAGGGGATCATAACCGAACAACCCGAGATGCCCGGGGCCACTGCCGGGGCTGATACCGGGCAAAACAGGGATACTCGCGCCTTGCACGGAACGCGCGGCGAGTGCGTCGAGGTTGGGCGTTCGGGCCGATTCCAATTCTGTCTTACCGCCGGGCGTCATCGGCAGACCGCCAAGCCCGTCGGCAACCAACATCACGATTTTGGACGTGTTAGCCACTTGCAATTCGCGGATCAGATCATGCAGATCCATCGAACATCTCCAGGAAAAGCAGTCGTCTATCGATCGAACAAACGCTTGTCGCCAACGCAGGACTGGTCACCGAATGCCACGACGACGCCCCATGGCCACTCATTGCAATCGGAATGGGTTAGTGACACAAGGGGGCAGACGCGGGCCAACGGGCCAACGGGTCCGCGGTGCATTCGGCAGAATCGGCAACCGGCCGCCGCACTTTGCGCCTCGCGGACTTGCCGGTAAAACTCCCCTATGCCCAACGCAGCCGCCCCCCAATTACTGCAGTTCGAGTTTCCGAGAATTGCGGCCGCATCGGAAGCGACGTCGGGACACCTGTCGCCGGCCGACACCGATTTCGCTGCCGCCATGGTTGCGGCACGTGCCGCCGTTGCGCGCCTGCGGGAAACCGCGGTGAACGGGGATTCCGAATGCCCGGAACGGGAAGCGGTTCTGGGTGCTTCGCAATTGCTACAAAGCTACTCGACCGATCGGCCGTCGAGCCACCTTTTTCGACTGCTGCGACTGGCGTCACGTTTTCGCGACTCCGTCGATCGCATCCTGGTGCTGGCGAACGCCGGGCAACAGGAGCTGATCCAGGTTCTGCTTGACAGTTGCTGCGACCCTTACTTTAACCAGCTATCGCGTGGGCAACGGGGAAGCCGGCCGCGAATCACCTTGATTTCGACGCCGTTTGACGTCGATGATGCGGAAGGAGTCGTACAATTACTCGGGAAGCACCCTGGCCAGTCCGACGTCGAATCGCAATGGGGATTGATCGCGATGCGCGAGCACGACGGCCAACCGGAACTTGATCACGCAATGGAGTTCTTTACTGAGAAACTCTGGAAACAATTTGGAACCGTGGGGCGGAGGGACCGGTGCATTGTCATTGCCCAGCCGTCGGATCCGTGGCATGCTTCGGCGCTGCGGCAAGACTGCCAGGCGGTCGTGGAGCCGCGATATTCCCCGCTGCATCGATGGGGCGCGACGCAAATGCACGCTACAGGGATTCTGATGGTGGCGGGCCTGCTCGGTATCGATCTGGTCAAACTGCTGGCGGGCGCCAGCCACGTCGGCAGGCAGTTTCTGGATACCCAGGAGACCGAGCATCCCTCCGAACCGTTCGTTGAAGCCCAAGTCGCCTGCCGACTCTGTTCCTCCGAAGCGTTTCCCGAGTACCGCCCTGATGTACGCGCCCTGCACTCGTATGCGATCTGGTGCGAACGACAGTACCGTGCAATTCGTCGCGGGTCTGCGACCAATACAGGGATTGGCGCTGGCCAGGAGCTTGCCGGTGCGGGGCAATCGAATCGGTTGGCGATGCGCTGCGGCCGACCGATGCAGCCAATGCCGCTGCAAACGATCGTGCATGTGGAACGGTGGAGGTACCGTGCGCCGAATCATGTCGAACTGCCGCTATCGCCGGGCCTGTTTGGTGTTACGACGGCGAGGGGATGCCGAACGACGAGAATTTGTTTACCATGCGTGCACGAGGGAACAATCGGACAATTGTTGGCGGTCAGCCTGCTCGCGATGGCCGCCGAATTCCCGGTTCACCCTCCGGCCTGACGTTGCGACGATTGGGGATACGACCGTAAGCGGACAATGTCCTGTTCCCGCACCGATTCCCCTTCCGCTCGCAAGATTGAATGACGGCCCCAACCGGCGCGGAGGATCGTTCCATGAGTACGGACTGTAAGCTCACCTGGCTTGGACATGCTGCCTGGCTGCTCGAAATTGGCGGAGCTCGCGTCGTCATCGACCCCTTTCTCAACGATTCGCCAACGGCACCGTTACGAGCCGACCAGTTGCAGGTCGATTATGTGCTGGTCTCCCACGGCCATGCGGACCACGTGGGCGACAGTGCGGCGATCGCCAATCGATGCGGGGCGACGCTGATTTCCAATTATGAAATCACCGAGTGGTTTCGATCGAAGCACAAGGTGGCCAAGGTCATCGGCATGAACCTGGGCGGAGGAGTGTCGCTGCCGTTCGGCGAAGTCAGGTTGACAATCGCATTCCACAGTTCGCAGCTTCCCGATGGCGCCTATGGCGGCAATCCGGGAGGTTTTTTGATTTCGTCCGCGGGCAAGCGGATCTATTTTGCTTGCGATACGGCGCTGTTCAGCGACATGCGGCTCCTGACCGGTGCGGGATTGGACCTGGCGGTTCTGCCGATCGGCGACTTGTTCACGATGGGCATCGACGATTCCCTGGAGGCGATCCGCTTGCTCACGCCAAGGCAGGTGGCACCGTCCCACTACAACACATGGCCTCCGATCGCCCAGGACGTTCATCGATGGGCCGAGCGGGTGCGGCAAGAAACCGGTTCCCAACCGATCGTCACCAAACCGGGACAGACATTCTCCCTCGAGCGTTAACACTGGAGCGCCGTATGCGGTTCCCACTAATTCCCCCCCGACCAATTCACTGTATCGCGGTCAGCGTGATATGGCTTTGGGTGTTATTCGCCGCAGGCTCATTCGCGGCGGCCGATCCTCATCTGCTGCAATGGAAATGGAACAAGGGTCAGGTATTGGCGGTTGACTTGCGCCAGCAAATTGAGACCGAATCGGCTTACACCGGCAAGACGGTCAAGCTGAACCTCAATCTTACCGTCGGCCTGACCTGGAAAGTCACCGAACTGGACCCGACCGGAAAGATCGCAACTATCGAGCAAACGATTGATCGTATACGAGCGCGCGTCGTTGACGGACAGGGGATCCCGAGGGAGTTCGATTCCCAAGCCAAGCGTAACCCTGTCGAACTGGCCGGAGCATTGGATCGGTTCCAAGGCCTGCGAATGACCATGGAGATTTCGGCGACCGGTCGGATTCTGAAAGTCGATCTGCCCGCCACCGACGAAAATGCCAAGACGGCCGAAGCCTTCCGCGGCCTCGACTTTGCGCAACTGATACGCCAATCCTCCGCGGCGCTGCCCGAGGCACCGGTCGAGATCGGTGGAAGCTGGGAAACGGAATCCGAATCGCCGTTGCCGCAAGGATCACTGAAATTGAAATCCAGTTACCGGCTCGCGGGTGAATCGGAGCTGGAAGGAATTGCGGTGATGAAGATCGAGCACCGCGGTGAAGTGGCGTTGGGCGGCGTACGGAAGGCGATTCCGAATCTCACGATCAAGCAGCACGAGCAGACCGGTACGATCCTGTTTGACGCCCAGGCCGGGCGGATTGTCTCGTCCCAATTGAGTCAGCGGCTGACAACCCACTCTCGACTTCGCGAAATCGTGATTGACACAACGACACGATCCAATCTCGAATTGACGCTGCGCCCGAAGCCCTAGAACGGCCGGTGTCCGCCACCATCGTTGCGATTTTCTCAGGAAAGGATTCGCATGCACCCCTGGGTAGCTGAACGAACCAAGACCTTTGACGCCAGCGGTATTCGCAAAGTGTTCGATCTGGCCGCCAGATTAAAGAACCCGATCAACCTCTCGATCGGCCAACCCGATTTTGACGTGCCGGAAGCGATCCAAATCGCCTGTATCGATGCGATTCGAAGCCGTCGCAACAGTTACGCGCCGACCCAAGGGATCTCCGAGTTGCGCCAGAAGCTCCAACTTCGTGTCGACGCGGAATATCAGCACGCCGACCGCAGCGTATTCGTGAGCTCGGGGACCAGCGGGGGCCTAGTGCTCGCGCTGCTGTCGCTTGTGAATCCGGGCGACGAAGTCATCTTCTTCGATCCCTATTTTGTCATGTATGAGGCGCTGGTGAAGCTGGTTGGCGGGGTCCCGGTGGTCATTGACACATATCCGGACTTTCGCATTGACGCCGACAAGGTCGCCGCCGCGATCACGCCGCGCACCAAACTGATCCTGCTCAACAGCCCCGCAAACCCCACGGGCGTTGTCGTCGCGGAGCGCGACATCCAGGCGTTGGCCGAATTGGCGGCGATTCGCAATATCGCACTGATTTCCGACGAGTTGTACCGGATCTTTCTTTACGACGAACCGTTCGTTTCGCCGGCGCGATTCAATCGCGACACCATCGTTATCGATGGCTTTTCCAAGAGCCATGCGATGACCGGCTGGCGGCTCGGCTTTGTGCACGGTCCGGCGGAAATCATGAACACGATGATCAAGCTGCAGCAATACACGTTTGTCTGCGCGCCGCAGCCGGTGCAATGGGCGGGCATCGCGGCGATGGACGTGGATATGAGCGACCACGTCGCCGACTATCGACGAAAGCGGGACCGGATCTGCGCTGGGCTCGAAGGAGTCTATGAGTTCGTCCGGCCAGGTGGAGCGTTCTACCTTTTCCCCCGCGCTCCCGGCGGCAACGGAACGGAATTCGTAACCCGTGCGCTGGATCAGGAACTGCTGGTAATCCCCGGTGGCATCTTCAGCCATCGTGACACGCACTTCCGTATCTCGTTCGCTGCGGCCGACGAAACGATCGAGCGGGGAATCGCCGCACTGCTCCGCTTGGCGACCGGCCCCTCTGGCGCGACGGGCTAAAGGTGAGGGGAAACGGCGGGGTTTCCCGGCCGATCGATCACGACCGCCTCGACGCGATTCCTACTTTCGTCAACCGCGTTCTTCGAGGGTCGTAAGCCCGCGGCAAGCGACGCTCCGTCAGCCCGGGTACGGGTCGAGGTCCAGGTCCAGGTCCAGACGGGACGCCAACGAAGCCCCCTCAACGAGCCGCACCTTACGGTCCGACGGGCTCGTTGACCGCGCCGTCCGCGGGCATTTCCAGGCCGTCCACGAAACTCGCCAGCGTCCTGGCTCGATAAGGCTGCTGCAGCTTTCGCACCGCTTTGGACTCAATCTGCCGAACCCGCTCGCGCGTCACCGAAAAGATCTTGCCAACTTCCTCCAGGGTGTAGGCGTACCCGTCGGCGAGCCCATAGCGCAGTCGCAGAATCTCGCGTTCGCGATAGTTCAGCGTCTTCATGGCATCATCGATGCGAAACCTCAGTGCCAGTTGATTGGCATCGTACAGCGGATCGTCCTTGCGATGATCCTCGAGAAACTCACCGAAGAAACTGTCCTCATGGTCGCCCACCGGTTGATCCAGCGACAGTGGCTGACGAGCCATCTTGAGGATGCAGCGCGTGTCATCCAACGAAAGCAACGCGCGGCGCGCGGTCTCTTCCGCCGTCGGCTCACGCCCCAGCTCCTGAACCAGTTGCCGTGTCACGACCCGTACCTTGCTCATCGTATCGATCATGTGCACCGGCACGCGAATCGTCCGGCTTTGATCGGCGATCGCCCGCGTAATCGCCTGGCGGATCCACCAGGTGGCGTACGTCGAGAATTTGTAGCCGCGAGCGTATTCAAATTTGTCCACCGCTCGCATCAACCCGGTATTTCCCTCCTGAATCAGATCCAGAAAGCTCAATCCGCGATTGCGGTATTTCTTGGCGATCGAAACCACCAGCCGCAGGTTGCCAGCCGAGAGATTGCGTTTGGCGGCGTCGTACTGACGCTGGAACTCCCTCGTCATCTCGATACGGCGTCGCAATGTCGCGGGGCTTTCGAGCGAAATCCGCATCAGGTAGTGAAGCTCCTTTCGCATCTCAGCGATCAGTTCCATTCGGGAATCGCCCGCCCGATGCTGCTCGGCGATACGAGCCTTCAACACCTGCATCCGGTTGCCAATCGCAACCAGTCGATCGTACAACGGCTGAAGTCGATTGGTTCGCAGGTTGAGTTCCTCAATCAGCCGCACGGCCTTGTTGCGCCGGCGAATTAATCGACGCCAGGCCGCGTGCCGTTCCTTACGCGGGTTCTTGCGATGGACGGCGTAGCGGAAATCAGCGTTGTTCCGTAACAGCAGGTGCCGCAACGTGGCGACGTTCGGACCCAGCCGCTTCATGACCTTCTTTTTTTCCGTCGTGTTCGTGACCGATACCTCGATCGTGCGATCCAGACGCAACTGCCCTTTGTGTACTTTGGTCAGCACTTCCAGGGCGGCATGCAGCACGAAGTCGGTGGCCAGCATGCGATGCCGATAGAGCGTCCGGGCCCGCTCGATTTCCTTGGCGGAGGCGATCTCCTGTGCGCGGTTCAGCAGCGGTATCTGCCCCATCTGCACTAAATACATTCGCACCGGGTCGTCGGTACTGTTGGTGACATCGTCCTCGGAGAGGATCTCCTCGGGCAATTCCTCTTCCGAAGCATGATCCTCATCCAGGTCGTCTTCGTGATCGTCGAAGGTGTCCTCGACAGCGAGCGACAGTGCCGCGCCTTGCCGCTTCTGTACGCCGTTCCCATGCAGGACGACACCGTTGGCAGGATTCCTGGACTCTCGGTCTCCGGTATTCGCCGCTTCCGGTTTTCGTGGGGTCTTCGCCAAGTTGCAACTCCCTCAGCAAGTGTTGAGACTGCCAAACGGATCGTTTGGACACGAATCGGCTCAATGCAGGAGGAATGCCAAGGCGATGAAGTGCCGGGCCAGCGAACGCAAACCCCGGCGTGGAAAGCAGTTGGAGCGGCCATCGATCTCAACGAACCGCACGAACTCGTTGTTGAAACGCCACACACCGCAAGAACAAGAGTCGCATGTGGAAAAAAAACAACACTATCCACGAGAGCCCGCTGATGCCGATGCCCCCGACAAAAGCCGAAGGCCAATAGCGAAAAGTCACGCGATGTTGGCCGGCCGGGAGAACCACCCCTCGCTGGACGCGGTTGGTACGGAGAATCTCGACCGGTTTTTCCCCAGGCTGTCCAGTCGTTTCCAACGTCGCAGACCAACCGGGACAGTAGGTGTCGGCGATCACCAGCAAACCCGGCGCATCCAGTTCCGCTTCCACCACACAGCAATCCGGTCGATCGACGACAATCCGTGCCGATGTGAACTCCGTACCGATCGAGTTTTCCGGCTTCGTCGCGGCCGCAGGTTCTGACAGCAAGCCGACCTGATCGGCCTCGCATTCCACGACCGCCAGATTGCGGAAATCACGCCACTCCCCCTGGGAAAACAAGACTTCCTCGGTTCGATGGCGTACGGCACCGATCGAAGTACTCGATAGCGGACTCAGTCGCAACAACCGATGCACGATGCGCACCCGCGGAAAGGCCGCCGGATTACTCCATAGATTGACGCTGGCTCCGACATCCATTCCCCATTCGTCCATCCGCGCCGACTCCCGCCAAAACGGCAAGGCAGTTCCTTGCGGAAGCAACGCCGTCTTTGCCGCCAGGAGATCGAGCATCGGCGCAGCAATCGCGGACGAACCGTCGGCCAATCGAGGCCCCCGTTTCTTACCTGCCTCAAGAAACAAAGACCAATCGCGCGATGCGATACTGTCTGACGCTTCCAGAGAACCGATCCGCCATCGCAGGGCATGTCGAGGAAACAACGTTTCATGATCCCATTGAAGGCCCTCCACCAGTCGACGTGGCGATGAACTGCGGCTCCAGGACTCTGGCAACCAGTGGGGACTTACCGGACGATAAGTTCGATACAACTGGCCCTCCGCCGGCGTCCCTGAAGCGAGCGCGTGCTCCGCGTCAATCCACGACCGAACGATCGGTGGACTGTCGATCGCGGATGCGGGCGCCGTGGCGATCAGCGGCAAGGCGGCGACGACGAGGTCGGCCAATGTGAGCCACGACAGCCAGGTGCTGCACAGCGAATTCGAACCCGCCCGCCTTACGATCCAGCTGCCCGTGATTGCAGTAACCGCGGCGTGGGCAAGCGACCGTGCAAGATCGGTCGTCGCTCCATTCCAGTCGATGGGCCCCAGCCAATCATCCGACCCCGCGACTCCCCCAGGAACCGACCAGCGATCGACGATTGTAATCCGAATCAACAGTACCACTGCCAGCAGCCCGGCACTCAGTATCGCCGTACGGTCAAGCCATCTACGTAATCGTCCGCGTATTTCGCTCAACCGCTGCGCTCCAATGCCGGACAGCATCGCGGCCGCCAGAGCGAATGGAATCAGCCACTTTGCCGGGTAACGAAAGTAGACATACCCCGGTAAGCAGACCACCATGAACCAGTAGAGCCCACCGACTGAATCGGCCCACCCGTCGGTAATGCCCTGCGGCAGCGTTTGCCGGGCGATCCATCCGATCCCGTATCCGCCCCACGAGGCACCAAGGGAACCGCAGCCAACATAGGACAACCATCGCACGCGTGGATCGTTCGAGCGAAATGACCCGGCGGACAATGCCAGCAACAACGGAATCAAACCAAGATAGGTCGACGGTGTCCAGGTTTCTGATTCCCCTGCCAGGATCGAGGACCAGCGATGATTTTCGGGGAACAGATTGCCGAAACAGTTAGGCCAGACAAGTTCGAATACGCGCCATGGCGGATGGCTGAACCGATAGACGCTATGCAGGTGGGTTCCGGCAGCGGGGGTTCCCAAAATTCCGCCATCGTCCTGCAGCGCGCGATTGTCAGCCGGAGGACGCTGCTCGTTGGCGAACCAGTTCTTGCCTAGCTCGTAGATATTTCGAGGCCGATCGAACGCGGCGCGCTGACTCGACCGTCCCCACTCGAGCGCCGGCAGGAACTGCACGGCGGCCAGGGCAACCGCAAGCAGAGCGGCGGCGACCAGCATCAGCAATGCGCCGGCAGGCCGATTATGCCAGTTCGGTCGGTCCAATTCTCCAATCGCAGCCCCAATCCTCCGACGGGATCGAATACCGCCAATCGCCAGCCAACCGATACCGCCCAGGATGATCAGATGGTAGGCCAATTGTGGATCTCCGCCGAGGATCATCATCGCCGTCGCAGTGCTGAGTGCGGGAATCCAACCGACGTTTCGCGTCACAAGAAGTCGTTCCAGGGCGCCGATGGCGAGCGGTAACCAGGCCGCGCCGATCAAGAACACAGCGTTGCAGTGCTGAAACAGAACGGCGCCGCCATACCCGTAGGCAGCGCCCGCGATCAGGGAAGGCCCCGATTCCAATTGCCACCAGCGGCGCGCGACAAACCAGGTTCCGATCGCGGCGAGCGGCAGATGCATCGCCAGAAAAATGGTGTACGCCACGCCGGTCGATAGCGGCAGAGCGAACAACAGCTTCAACGGATAAAAACAGCCCGCCGTCGCGTCCGCAATCGCCGGCACCCCGCCATTCTCGTGGGGGTTCCAGAGCGGAATCTCTCCCGCTCGCCAGCGCCCCGCCGTCCATTCGTAAACCGGGTAATAGTAATGGCCGGCATCCCGAAAGCAGAAAATCTCACGTTGGAGGACGGCCGACCCTACCAGCACAACGACCGGCAACACGAGCATCAGCAGAGGAGACCGAAGGGTCGCGCTGCCTGCCCCCATGAGGTAGTTTCTCCACTTTCGCCCGTTCCGGCCATCGTCGGCGATCATCGGATTTTCCAGGACCAGAGAATTTTCACGAGCGCACTCCTGCGATCCGACGCTGGGCCTGTAACGATGAGCCCGCGCCCCGTGATTCCCCGGCGACGATTTTCAATCATCACCTTCGGTCGAATCGAACCAATCGGTACCACCGACGACCGATCCTGGGTTGGGCCGCCAATTCGGGAATTCATGGAGCCTAATGAAAACGTATGTTTTTTCACGGATCTGAGCGCCCCTCCGACACATCGATTGTCGGGCGACTCCTGTCCATTTCTGGTACAATCCGGTCTCGGATCGGCCATGTCAACTTACTCGCTGAAGGAGAACTTCCGTGTCGAATCGACCATTCGCCGCGATCGGCGCGACAGGCATCCTGGTGTTGATCCTGGTGGCGGTTGTGGGCGGGTACTTCTGCTACGCGAATTGTCGCATCGAAGTCCCCAGCAGTTCCATGGGTATTCTTATCAAGAAGACCGGAAAGGACCTGGAAAACGAACAGGAAATAGCCCCGGACGATTCGTACAAGGGCGTGCAGATCAACGTGTTGGCCGAAGGACGCCACTTTTACAATCCCTGGGAATGGGATTGGGAAGTCGTGCCCCAGATTGAAATCCCCCAGGATAAGCTCGGCGTCCGCATCCGACTCTACGGAGACGACCTGGCGTATGGCGAGTTCATCGCCTGGAAAGCGAATCAAAAAGGGATCGTGCCGGAGATCCTTCGTCCCGGGAGGTATCCGATCAATGCACGCATCACCGGCCAGCCGGAACGCCGCGATCATCACTACGCGGAGTACATCGAGCTTCATCGCCCCATCGTCATTACCGCCGGTTTCCGCGGCGTGGTGACGAATCTCTCGGGGCCGATGCCCAAGGACCCGAACGTACTGCTCGTCCAACCCGGCGAACGCGGTACCCAGGAAGAGACGTTTGACGCCGGAACACATTACGTGAACCCGTACACCACCAGAATCAATCTGATCGATTGCCGCAGTCAACGATTCAACCTCTCGATGGATGGCGACATGGGCTTCCCGTCCAAGGACGGTTTCTGGGTCACACTGGACGGGATCATCGAGTATCGCGTTCGTCCTGAGTACGCCAGCAAAGTTCTCGTCATCTACAACGAAACCAGCAACGATCGCGACATGGACGCCAACGTCACCCAGGAAATCGTCAACAAGATCATTCTGCCCAACGCCCGTTCATTCTGCCGCCTGCGAGGTTCGGATCATTCCGGCCAGGACTTCATCACGGGCGACACTCGTTCCAAATTCCAGGAGGATTTCCAACGCGAACTGCAATCCACTTGCGATTCGCAAGGCGTGCAGATTATCCAGGCGTTGATCACGCGGATCAACCCTCCGCAGAAAATCGCCGAACCGGTACGGCAGCGCGAGATCGCTCAGCAGAGGAAAAAACAATTTGAACGGGAGATCCTGCAGCAAACCTCCGAACAACAGCTCGCGGTCGGACAGGAAATGGTGAAGCGCAAGCAGGAGCTGGTCGACACGGAACGAAGCGTCGTGAAAGTCACGACCGAAGCGAAGCGCCGGCAGGAAGTGGCGGTGATTGAGGCGGAACAGCGGTTGAAAGTGGCAGAATTGGAACTCCAGGCGGCACGGGACATGGCCGAAGCAGCGCGCGCGCTGGGTGAAGCGGATGCCAAGGTGATCGAATTCGACAATCAGGCCGAAGCGTCCGGCTGGAAAAAAGCAATCTCGGCCTTCGGCGGTGACGGCGACGAGTACGCCCAGTGGACAATGCTGAAGAAACTCGCCCCTTCGTTCCGCCAGATGATGGTAAATACGGCCGATAGCCCGCTGATGGAGATCTTCCGCCGTTACCAGTCCGGCGCAGGTGCCAGGCCCGCGGAACGGCTCGGCAAACCGACGGAATCGGAAACACCGCCCGCCCCGGCTGTGACGTCGCCCTCGGGTACCGCGGTCGCGCCAGGCAACTCGGTTTCCACTGCGAACGACAACTGATTTCAAAAGAACTTCGGTGAAAACCATCGCGACGAAATCACACGCATAGATCCAGGAGAATCAAGGCCATGAGGAAACTCAATCTGCTGCTCGGGTTGGGCGTGCTGTTGTCAACGCTGATCGCGTTCGGCGGAATCTTCCATTGGACAGTGAACCGGGTCTATATCTCCGAAGGCTCGAGTGTCCTGCTCCGCTATAAGGGCCCGCTGTTGTTCGGTTCCCGCAAGACGGCCGAACCAGGACAGTTTGCCAAAGATGGCGAGACGGGGGTGCGGGAACAGATGCTCGGACCAGGTCGACATTTTTACAGTCCGATCTGGTGGGAACGAACCTACGTTCAGGATCTGATCGTCGAGTCCAGTCAGGTCGCCATCGTCACGAGCAAGATGGGCGAGTCGTTGCCGGAAGGCGAGTTCCTGGTCAGCGGCGACCTATCCGGGCCGAACCGAGTAAAGTACAAGGGCATCCTCCGCAAGGTCTTCGGGCCAGGCAGGTATCGCATTAATCCGTATGCCTACGAATTCAAGATCGTCAAAACCGAAACCACTCACGTCGGCGATCAGCTAAAGCACGCGGGCTGGGTGGAAATTCCCACGGGTTACGTTGGCGTAGTAACGAATCTCGCCAGTATCCCCGAACGCCAACAGGCCTCAGGTATCCAGGATGAAGTCCTGCAGCCGGGGCTCTATCCCGTAAATCCGTACGAACAGCAGATCGATATCGTCGAGATCGGTTATCGCGAGACTTCGATCGAGGTCGCTAAACGCAAAGATCGCTCCGGCAAGGTTCTGCTGGATGAGAGCGGCGAACCGGTGCCGGACGACGAAACAGGCATCAGCTTTCCGTCCAATGACGGTTTTGAGATCCGCATCGACTATACGGCGATCTGGGGCGTCATGCCGGAACAGGCTGCCGCTGTAGTCCGCACGTTCGGAACGATCGCTGCCGCCGAGCAAAAAGTCATTCAACCCCAATGCGAGAGCATCTGCCGCAACAACGGTTCGAAGATGGGCGCGGTCCAGCTGCTGGTGGGTGAAACGCGGCAAAAATTCCAACTTGCCACGTCCGACGATTTTCGGGAAGTGCTCAAAGACAAGGACATGGTCCTGTTGTATGGTCTGGTTCGACATATCTATATCCCGCTGCAGGTGCGTGTACCGATTCAGATGGGATATATCGCGGACGAATTGACGCTTACTCGCGAACAGGAAAAGAAAACCGCGGAGACCGAGGCCGATCTGCGGGAAGCGGAGCGTAAAGTCGAGTTGGCATCGGAAAAGGTCCGCGTGGAAACCGAGAAGTTGGTGGCGAACTTGGTCGCCGAGGGCGAAAAAGAAGCGAAGGAACTCGATGCCACTACACGGCAACGGGTAGCGGCCATCGATCGAAAGATTGCCGAACTCGACGCCCAAAAGAAGATTCTTCTGGGGGAAGCCGACGGATTTGCGGAAGGACTGCGGCAGGTCGCGGAAGCGCAGCGATTCCAGCTCGCCGTCGAAGCCTTCGGGACGGCAAGTTCTTTCAGTAAATGGCAGTTTGCCGAGGGCCTGCCCGAGCAAATCGACTTGAGGCTGGTCTATGCGGGTGAGGGAACGCTATGGACCGACCTGAAGTCGGTCATGCCCACGCTGCCGTTGACCAACGCGCTCAAAAACTCCCAAGGCAGCGGCAAGGCGACCGATCGTCCTGCCTCCGAAGCCAAGTCCCGGTAGCAGGCAACCACGGCCTGGTTGGCATGCGCGCAATCGGTTTCACGGATTCGCTTCGCGCGGAGACCTGATTAGTCAACCTTCTACGAGCAGGTTGCCGAAAGTAGAAACTGGGGGAGAGACCCAGGCACCGGTCACCCGGATCGGAAACGAACGATCGAAGTGGGTTGAGTCCGAATTCGCCGCAGGTCGAAAACGCCGGTCGCTTGACCGCCTCCAACAGGTACCGATGGGGATTTGGCGAAGATCTAACGATCGTGCCGAAGAGTGAATGTCGATGAATGGCGAGCTGCCGTACGAAGTCGAAATTGAAATTCTGCGAGGGCGGGCGCAAAACCGTCATCGCGTGGTGGCCGCACCGGTCTATTTAATCGGCGCCGCCGCGGACTGCGACCTTGTGCTCGCCGATCCCCGGATACCGGATGTCCATACTTACCTGTATGTTACGCCGCACGGCGTGTCGCTGCGGCACCTTGGTTTTGAACCGGATCTGGAAATCGACGGTTCAACGACCGAATACGCGCAACTCCACGACGGCCAGCGGTTTCGGCTGGGCCAGGCATACGAGTTCCGCATTCATATTCGATCGACGAGTGGTAGAAACGACTCGAAGCGGATCCTGCGTCTGGACACCGCTCATCATCGTGCCTCCGCGCCCAACGCCGAATTCGGTCATGAAACGGTATACGCATTGTTGGCGGAAGTGCGAACCCGTCTGCGTTCGGAGCCAACATTTCGGACGGGCAACCGCCCCGCCAGCCCCCCGACCATTCGCCAGATCCTGTTGCAATCCGCGTTAGTTCGGGCCCGTACAAGTGCCTGAAATTGACTTTTTGACCGACCGGAACCGGCGCACACTTTCAACGTCCCCGCGATCAACAATGTCCAACGTTATCGGAATCATTGAAACTACGGAATCGATCACCGTGCTCGTGGATCGCGCTCAGGCTGCTGTCCCGGCGCGCCATCATCGGATTGGTGTTCCGAAGCGGGCATCGCAACGCGATTACTCGTGCGAAACAGTCACCGCCGATCTTCCTCGGATCGAATTCGAATTGCGGCAGGCCTATCAAATGTTCAAGGCGAAGCTGGAAATGCGCGACCGATCAGGTCGCTGAACGGTCGTCGTTGCCGACGAAGCGATAAGACGCAACAAGCTCGACCGTTCGTTCAGCGGGACCTCGAAGCGACTCGCATCTGCGCACGTGCCTGCTGGATTTCCCGGTCTCGAATCGCCAGTAGCTCTGCGGTATGGATCGGCTTTTTCAGGGCGGAATCGAGGGACTTTTGCGCGGCGGTCGGGTCGACCGACTTCGAAGCCAAGGCTCGCCCGGTCAGCACGGAAACCACATTGTTCGCCACCTGTACGAATCCACCGTCGACATAAAATCGCGATTCGTTACCGGCATTGCGGATCCGCATCTCGCCATACCCCAGCCGCCCGATCATCGGGCTGTGATCGGGGGCGATGCCGATCTCGCCATCGAACAACGGCAAGGCCACGAAATCGGCCTCGGTTTCCAGCGCCACGTTTTCGGGCGTCACGACGATGCAACTCAGTTGAGCCATCCCAGCACACTAACCTTTCGCCGCCATTTTCTTGGCCTGCTCTTCGGCTTGCTCGATCGCGCCCACGTACATGAACGCGTCCTCCGGCAGATGATCCCACTTTCCGTCGCAGAGTTCCTCGAAACTTCGGATCGTCTCGTCCATCTTGGTGAATTCGCCCGATTTTCCGGTAAACACCTCGGCGACGTAAAACGGCTGCGACAGGAACCGCTCGATGCGGCGGGCACGGTGCACCACGAGCTTGTCGTCTTCGCTGAGTTCGTCGACGCCAAGAATGGCGATAATGTCCTGCAACTCGCGGTAGCGCTGCAAGATTCCCTGCACGCGTCGGGCAATGGAGTAATGCCGTTCGCCAAGAATGTTCGGGTCGAGAATCCGGCTCGAGGAGGCCAACGGATCGATCGCCGGATAAATACCTTTTTCCGAGATCGAACGTTCCAGGTAGATGAAGGCGTCCAGCTGGCCGAAGGCGGTCGCCGGCGCGGGGTCGGTCGGGTCGTCTGCGGGCACATAAACGGCCTGCACCGAGGTGATCGCACCGCGGCTGGTCGATGCGATCCGTTCCTGCAAAGCGCCCATTTCCGTCGCCAGCGTCGGCTGGTAACCGACCGCCGAAGGCATGCGTCCCAGCAACGCCGAGACTTCGCTGCCGGCCTGCGAAAAGCGGAAAATGTTGTCGACAAACAGCAGCGTATCCTTGCCGGTCGTGTCCCGGAAAAACTCCGCCATGGTTAACGCCGAGAGCGCGACGCGCAACCGGGCGCCCGGCGGCTCGTTCATTTGTCCGAAAACCATGCAGGTCTGTTCGATCACCTTGCGGCCGGTCTTGCCGATTTCCGCTTCCTGCATTTCCAGCCACAAGTCCGTTCCTTCGCGGGTTCGTTCGCCCACGCCCGCGAAGACGGAGTATCCACCGTGCTGCGTCGCGATGCGCGCGATCAATTCGGTCAAAATAACCGTCTTTCCCAGACCGGCACCGCCGAACAAACCTGCCTTGCCTCCGCGCACGAAAGGAGTGAGCAGGTCGACGACCTTGATTCCCGTTTCGAACAGCTCGGTACTGGTCGAAAGGTCGGCAACCTTCGGCGCGTCGCGATGGATCGGCCAGCGTTCGGCCGCCTTCACTTCGCCTCGGCCGTCGATCGGATCGCCGAGCAGATTAAAGACGCGCCCCAGCGTCGCTTCACCAACCGGAACGGAGAGCGGCGCGCCGGTGTCGATAACATCCTGACCACGGATCATGCCGTCAGTGCTGCCCAAGGCCACGCAGCGTACGCGTCCGCCTCCCAGGTGCTGCTGCACCTCCCCGGTCAAGTTCAACGTCACGCCCTTCTGACTGCTGACGATTTTCACGGCGTTGTAAATCTTGGGCAACGACGCCTCGTCGAATTCGGCGTCAAACGTGGAGCCGATCACTTGCGTAACCCGGCCCAAATTGCTGGCGGTAGCGGTGCTCATGGTTCAGTAATCTCGTTTCTTTTTCGCGAAAAAGTTCCTGGGTGATTCGATCCGAGGCCCAAACCGCCTCGCGGAACGGGCAACTCCGAATCCGGTTCCGAGTCGTTACCCCTTCAACGCCTCGACACCGCCAATGATCTCCATGATCTCTCCGGTGATTTGCGACTGCCGGGCCCTGTTGTAGGTCATCGATAACTGTTTGATCATCTCCGACGCGTTTTCGGTGGCGGATTTCATCGCCACCATCCGCGCGATCTGCTCGCTGACGGCCGCATCCAGAAAGCACTTGAACAACTTCACCTTGAAGCTGGTCGGCACAACCTCCTCGAGGATCGACGCGGCCGAAGGAACGAACTCGTACATCGATTCGCCCTTTTTCTCGGCGGCGGCCTTCCCCTCGTCGCTGGTCAGCGACGACAACGGCAGCAACGTCTCGACCACGGCGATCTGGCGGGAACTGCTCACAAATCGGGTGTAGGCGATATCGAGCCGGTCGAGTTCGCCGGTGATGTAACTGTTCAGCAGCCGGTTCGCGATCAGTTCGATCTCCTCGTACTTCGGCTGATCATCGAATCGCGTGTAGCTTTCGTCGATTTCGATCTTCTTGAATTTGAAGCCGGCGATCCCCCGTTTTCCGGAGACTTCGATCCGCAGGTTCTGCAGCGACGCGGCCCGGAGTTCCTCGAGCCGCGCAAGCGCCTGGCGCAGGACGGCGCTGTTGTACCCTCCGCACAGTCCCCGGTTGGCCGTCAACACCATCAGTGCGGCGCGTCGGGTTTCCGGTCTCGCTTCCAACAGCGGATGCGAGACGGTCAGGCCACTGTTGGCGAGATCGGCGACCAACTGGGTGATCCGCTTCGTATAGGCGGTCGCGGCGCTGGCCCGGTCCATCGCCTTCTTGAATCGCGCCGTTGCAATCAATTCCATGGTCCGCGTGATTTTGCGGATATTGCGAATCGATTTGCGCCGCTTGTCGAGTGCTCTTGCTTTGGCCATGATCGGCTACTTGCCCCCTGGCTTCCACGTGGAGTTGAACTCGGTGATGATCCCCTTGAGGGCATTCTTGAGTTCGTCCGTCAGTTCCTTCTTCTCGGCGATCTGGGTGCGCACCGCCGATTTCTGATCGCGGACAAACTGCAGAAACGCCTTTTCCCAGGCCTGAACCTTGCTGGTCGGTATCTGGTCGAGTGCGCCGTTATTGCCGGCGAAAATCACCATCACCTGATCGACGACATTCAGCGGCTGGTATTGAGGCTGCTTGAGCAATTCGACCATGCGGTAGCCGCGATCCAATCGGGCTTGCGTCGCGGGGTCGAGGTCGGTACCCAACTGGGCGAACGCTTCGAGTTCCCGGAACGACGCCAGAGCCAGACGCATGCCGCCCGCAACCTGCCGATCCTTCATCGCCTTGATCTGAGCCGAGCCGCCAACGCGCGAGACCGAAATACCGACGTTCATCGCAGGGCGAATTCCTTTGAAGAACAGGTCGGGCTGCAAATAGATCTGTCCGTCCGTGATCGAAATCACGTTGGTCGGAATATAGGCCGATACTTCGCCCTCCAACGTCTCGATAATCGGCAACGAAGTCAACGAACCTCCGCCCAGTTCCTTGGACAATTTCGCCGATCGTTCCAGCAACCGGCTGTGGCAGTAGAAAACGTCGCCGGGAAACGCTTCGCGACCCGGCGGACGCCGCATCAGCAGCGAGAGCTGCCGGTAGGCCACCGCCTGCTTGGAGAGATCATCGTACACAATCAGTGCGTGCTGCCCCTTGTACATGAAGTACTCGGCCATCGACGTGCCGGCATAGGCCGAAACGTATTGCAGCGGGGCAGGGGCGGAGGCGCCCGCCACGATCACCGTCGTGTAGTCCATCGCCCCGGCCTGCTCCAGAACCTTGATGGTGTTGGCCACCGAGGAGTCCTTCTGACCGATCGCGACGTAAAAACATTTCACGCCCGATTCACGCTGGTTGATGATCGTGTCGATCGCGATCGTCGTCTTGCCGGTCTTGCGGTCACCGATGATCAATTCGCGCTGGCCGCGTCCCACGGGAGTCATGGCGTCGATCGCCTTGATGCCCGTCTGCAGCGGCTCGCGGACCGGCTGGCGCTCGGCAACGCCTGGGGCGTTCGTCTCCACGATTCGCCGTTCGGTAGTATTGACCGGTCCTTTGCCATCGAGAGGATTGCCGAGCGGATCGAGCACTCGACCGATCACCGCGTCGCCGACCGGCACCGACAACAGCCGGCCCAGCGCTTTCACCTCGTCGCCCTCATTGATCTGCAGGTAGTCGCCGAGGATGATCACACCGACGCTGTTTTCTTCGAGGTTGAACGCCAGCCCGATCACACCGCTGGGGAATTGCACCATCTCGCCCGACATCACGCCGGACAATCCATAAACCCGCGCGATGCCGTCGCCCACTTCGAGGACGACGCCGACCTCACGCACATCCACCGTTGTCTGGAAGTGTTCGATCTCCGACTGGATGACCGACGCGATTTCGTCTGCGTTGAATTTCATATTGAGTTGGATCCGATGATTGCAGGAGCTCTGGATTTCAATTGGTTACAAATCGCTGCGCCGTTTCGCGCAGCGTGCGCAACGTCGCGTCGATCGCGCCCTCGCGCATCCGCGAAAGTTGATTTCGGACGCTGCCGTCATACACCGTGTCGCCGACCCGGACGACAAGGCCACCCAAAAGTTCGGGGTCGACACGCGCCAGCAGGCTTACGTCCAAGCCGGTGGTCCGGCGAAGCTTGTCCGCAATCAAAGCCAGTTCGTCTTTTCCCACCGCATGCGCTGTTCGAATCTCGACCGCCACGCGACCTTGCAGCGCGTCGTGGAGCTGCCGCAGCGCCCGATGGATCGCTCGCAGACAGTCCAGCCGGCCGTGGCGCATGACCACTTTCAGAAAATTCAGCAGCGTCACACTCATCCTGCTGGAAAGTTGAGCGTTGTTAAACGCCTTGTCCAGCAGCGCCAGCTTTCCCTCGGGTGACACGCGCAGCGACGACAGTGTCGCGTCGAACGCGGGAAAACGATCGAGCACGTCGGCGACCAGGGAGTCGAATTCGGCAACCACCTCGGCGGTATTACCGGCGTTCTGGGTCACTCCCAGCAACGCCTTGGCGTAGACCGTGCCAAGATACGCCTTGCCGGAATCGAACGGGACCGATTGAGGTGAACGCGGCTCTTGTTGCGTGTTAGGTTCTGCCATTTTCAGTTCTTATTGGGGAACCGTTCCAGTGCTTCCCGAATGAGTTGCGTATGTTCGGCCGGCTTCACCTCGCGCCGGACGATCTGTGCGGCGAGTTGCACCGCGGTATCCACGCTGCGCTGCGCGATCTCCTGGAGCGCCACGTCGCGCGCCGCACGGATATCGGCCACCGCGCGTTCCTTTTCCCGATCCGCCGCCGCCTGGGCCTCGGACAAAATCCGCTCCCTTAACGCGTCCGCCTCCTGCCGGGTCCGCGTCATCATCTCGCGTGTTTCCTCCTGAGCCGCCGCGAGCTTCCGCTGGTACTCCGCCAGCGTCTGTTCGGCTTTGCGGGCACCCTGGCGAGCATCCTCGATCATCCGCGCGATCGACTCCTCCCGCTTCGCAAGGCCGGCCATGATCGGCCCCCAGGCAAACTTCAAGAGCACGATCGTCAGCAGTACAAACACGACGAACGTGTAGATCGACATGTCGCTCTTGATTTCCTCGGGCGATTCCTGCTGCGGCCCCGCATTCGCATGGCTCAGGTCAAACTCCGAACCATGGTGCGTTCCCGCATGCTCGCCAGGCGGATGGTCTTGGGCGCCGGCCGAATCCGCCGCTGGAAGCGTCCAGCAAAGCCCGAACATCAGTGCGTACGCCGCGGTCAGCGACGAGAGAACCGGCAAACCCAGGCAACGAATTCGTTTCATCAGGCAACCTCGCGCGACAAACATCGACTTTCAAGAACGCCCCGACGCCACGCTCATTACTTGAACGGATTCTGCTGCATGCAGATAACCAGCGCGAAAAACGTGAAACCCTCGATCAGCGCCGCCGCGATAATCATCGCCACCTGAATTGTTCCCGCAACCTCCGGCTGACGGGCCATGCTCTCGTAGGCCGACGCAGCCAGCCTGCCGATCCCAAAGGCGGCTCCAACAGTAACCAGACCCGCGCCAATCGCGCCGGAAAAACTGACGTAGCTGTCCGCGCCAAAGGCCGGCGCTACGCCCAACAACACAAACGCGCTGCTCATGGCCAGGATCGATGTCAAACGATTCACTTGCATTTCTCCTTGATTAAGAACGGGAGGAACTTCACCCTGCGATTCTCAGCTCTAATGCCGCGACGTCGCGGCACCAATAAACAATGCGGACAGCAACGTAAAAACGTAAGCCTGCAAAAAGGCTACGAACAACTCCAGACAACTGAACAGCGTCGCACCCACCACCGACAACACCGCCGTCAACGGCCAAATCGAACTGCGAGCGCCCTCATGACCGAACGCAATTTCCATAATCGCCAGCAACACCAGGTGTCCTGCCACCATATTCGCCAGAAGCCGAATAGCCAAAACACCGTGCTTGATGCAAAAGCCCAATACCTCGATCAGAAAAATACCTGGTTTCAAGACGATCGCCATGACGAGCGGCAATTCCATCGTCGGGATCTGATTCAACCAGAAACCGAAAAAACCAAACTGCAACATGCCAAAAACGACGCTGCAACTGATCGTCCCGATCGCCAAGGCAACCGTGACGCTGAACGTTCCGGTCGGTGCCCCAAGCCAAGGCAACATCCCCATCAGGTTGCAGCCCAGGATGAAGAAGAAAAACGTCCACAACAGCGGCACAAACCGGTCCGCCGCGTGCGGACGAACCAGCGCCGAATCCCCATGAGCCGCGACATGCTTGGGCTCGTGGTGACCCTGGCCATGTTGACCTTGGCCATGGTGTTCGTCGTGATGATCGTGGTCGTGATGATCGTGAATCGCTTTGCGGGCGATTTCGTCCCGCACAAACAGCAGCATCGCTTCCAAAAAATTCCACAATCGGCCGCGGGGCGCGTCGCCGCTGGCGATCTTCTGCGCAATGCGGCTGAATACCACCGTCAACAACAAGAAAACCAACACTTCCACGATCATGAACTTAGAAAGACAGAAGCCTGACTCACGTTCGTAAAAGTTACGCAACTCGCCAAACGGTTGTGGGATAAGGACCTTGCCACTGAGTTCCCGGTTGTAACCTTGAATCCGATCGGCCGACCAGGATATCGCACCTTCTTTGCGGAACGCCTCGATCGTCGCCGGTCCAGAGACCCGACGCGTGATCGCCTCCCATTGACCACGAAACGACTCGTCCGACAGACGCGACTTCAGCCAGTCGGCCTGCGACTCGAGATAGGCGTGGAGCGGACGCCCGAATTGCGCGTGATCGGCGTCGCGCCAATGTCGATAGTCGGCCAGCAACTCCTCGGCCGGCGGCATCGCCAACCCCGAAATTGACTTGAGTTCCTCCAGCAGCTTGCCGGCCTCATAATCGCGATACTGCGGATCGTTCTTGATCCAGACCGCCGGAAATTCGGCCTTGGTCCGATAATCGCAACGCCACATGAACTTCGGAATCTCGAAGTAGTAGCTGTCTTTGATATGGAGGATGGGCGAAGCCATGTCGACAGTTGATCCTCTAGGTTCCCCGGAGCACACGTGTGGATGGCAACATCCGAACCGCTAATACGGTATCGATCGCCAGCGAAAAGAGGTAGTTGGCAACAAGGCATTCCAGGAATCCGTTGCCGCCCTTGCCACCGATCATTGCGACCATCCCCGCGCCCAACGCCAGACTCATCCGGCAAAAGAGCCCCAGCAAAAGTCCATTAACCGCCTGCGGCCCGGTAACAAGCGACCCCACCATAAGCCCCAGGATCGAACCGGCGATACAGATCAGACTTGCAAGTAATGCGGAAGTGGTCGCGGCAGGTCCCCACCAATTCACGGCCGCGAATCCAATAAGTACTCCACCAAACGCGAGCGCCGGTATCAAGATCGCCATCGCGACACCGACAGGCATGCGGCGCACCGGGCCCGACGACAGACCAATTCGATTGCGTCCGGTCTCGTCCACCACCGGTCCTTCGATCGCGGCCGCATCGCCGCCGGACGAATCGCCGGAATCCGGTGCCGCGCAGCCACCCCTTCGGCCATCCGCGGCATCCAGAAAATCACAATTCTGAGGGGGGACCACCATGAGGGCCAGGCCTTCGAGTGCGTTTGGTCGGTCGCGTCAACACGATCAGGTGATACATGCCAACGGTCATCCCCAACCCGAAACCGACAATCGTACAAAAACCAGTGCCCAACCTGTTGTCCAGCCAGGATCCGAATATGCCAGGCAGCACCATTTCGAGTGCCACCGTGGTAATCTTGGTCACCCATTCGATGGCGACCGCGATCGGAGGTGGTTTCTTACGCGGGTCGAGTTGCGGGGGCGGCTCGGGCATCAAGCAGTTGTTGCTGTAGACCATCGCCACGGGATTAAGGTGCGCCAATCTAACGGACCTGTAACCAAGGGTCAACCATACTTCGTGGTTTTTTTCACAATGTCATCTAAGGTCTTTCAATGCAGCATCTTACGGCGAAAAGATCGAAACTTGTTTCGGTGGGTTCGAAACGAGTTTCGAGCGACCATCTCGAACAAGTTTCGAGCTACCGTCTCGAAACTCGTTTTGAGCTACCGGGCGGACCTGGATGTCGTTGCAAAATTGCGTCACTTTGACTAGACTGAAGGGGCGGTGGATAGGGGTTGGCAACAGTTCGTGTGACAGGCCGGGCTGACTCCGAATGGCCGCTCGACAGCCTCGGTGGCGCCGCGTCGGCGAACCGGATTGATGATCGCTGCATACCCCATCAATCGTGGTGCTTGAGGCTGGCGACCCGCCTGACAACCTGTTGGCATATAACAAGTTGCGCGGTTTCGAGACCGTAAGAAACGAACCGCTGAAAACTGGATTCGGCCGAGGGAGGGTCCGTACAGTTTTCGGCGCGAATTGATTCTGTCAGGGACGGCGATTGACCGATCCAGGCTCCGGCAACAGGTTTGCCGCCGTGCCGTAGGTGTTTGAGGGCTCGACATTGATCTCCACAGCTTCCCTGAAGTCGTACAGCACAAAAGATCTGGCCCAGTTGGCCAAGAAACAAGGGATTTCTGGCTGGCATTCGATGCGTAAAGACCAGTTGCTCAAGGCCCTCGAAAAAAAATCGAAACCGGCCGTCAAGTCAAAGGCTAAGGCTAAGGGTAGCCGCACGATCGAAAAAAAGCCTGATCGGGATACAAAACCAAAAACATCGACGAAGTCGCACGCAGCCTCTTTGCCTCGCAATGGGGCCGCCGCGAAGCCGGCTTCTGGCCGTGTCCTCGACAAGGGCAGCAAGTCATTCCCGCCGATTTCTGGCCAACGTTCCCAGTTGAACGGCCACAAGAAAGAGACGATTCCCGTCAAAGCAGCCAAACCTGCATCACAAACCAGCCCCACGGTTGTCAAGAAAATCCGCAAAATCCAGGAGGATCTTGAACGCCGCAAGGACCTGGCCGGTACGCCGGTCATCATGACGGTCTCGGACGGTGAAAAAGAAACCAAAGTGATTAAGGAGCCGACCCGCGACCGGATTGTTCTGTTGGTTCGGGATTCGTACTGGCTCCATGCCTCCTGGGAAGTGACGCGCCAGAGTGTGCAGCGCGCCCAGGCAGCCATGGCCGAGTATTGGCATGGTGCCAGGCCGATTCTGCGCGTATTGGAAGTGGAATCGAATGGAACGACCAGCACGGCGGAACGCGTGATCCGCGAGATCACGATTCATGGTGGCGTGAACAACTGGTACCTGGACGTCGACGCCCCGCCTCGCAGCTTTCGCGTGGAACTCGGGTACCTGGCAACGAATGGCCGTTTTTTCTCGATGTGTCGCAGCAATGTGGTCACAACGCCGCGACCGGGAAGCGCCAATGCGATCGATGAGAATTGGGCCGACGTGGCGGAGAATTACGAGAAAATCTACGCGCAGAGCGGCGGGTACAGCGAAGAAAACAACAGTACGGAATTGCAGGAGGTTTTCGAGGAGCGCCTTCGCCGCCCGATGGGTTCTCCGTCATCGACGCGATTTGGCGTCGGCGCGGAGAGCGTGCTCAACCGTCGCCGCAATTTCAAGTTTGAAGTGGATGCGGAAATGGTCGTCTTTGGGTCGACAAAACCCGACGCTCATGTGATGCTCGGAGGCGAACCGGTCAAGTTGCGCGAGGACGGCACATTCATGGTCCGACTGAACATGCCCGATAAACGGCAAGTCATTCCGGTCGTGGCATGCAGCAAAGACGGCGTCGAACAACGAACCGTCGTGCTCGCCGTCGAACGCAACACCAAAGTCATGGAGCCGATGGTTCGGGAATCGAATTCGTCCTCGACGCAAAACACGGAATAGCAGGAAACTCTTCGGGTTTCGCCCGATTCCCCAATACCCCGATTCGCCCGATACCGAAGCTGTCGACACAATATTGCATCGGATTCCAGACGTTGCTACGATGCGTTCGGCAACGTAGTCTGTCATGTTCGTGGTCAGGCGCAACTTTTCCGGGGAGCCGATAACGAGTCCGCACGGGAACTGGGTTTGGATCCATTCGCAGGTATAGCCAGCGCAACACGGCCAAGTGCCGTGTTTCCCGCTGGATCACCTTCCCTGGGTCCCAGGTTCCCACTTTACTCCGCGGGCTCCCGAAAACTCGCCTGTACGGCATTGCGGTGGATCACGTTGCTATTTTTTTTGAACTTGTTCGCGAGGAGCGCGTGAGCGTTTTGGTGGCAAAAGCAGACCGGTTGCTCCACCTGCTAGCCAGCCTGAATCGATGCCTGGTCGCTTATTCTGGCGGCGTCGACAGCATGCTCGTGGCTGCCGCCGCCCAAAGGGCGCTAGGAAGCCGGGCAACCGCCGTGATGGCGATCAGTCCGAGTTTGGCGCAGGGGGAGCGGGAAGCTGCGGCAGCCGCGGCGGAACAGATCGGAATTCGATTCGAGGCGATTGAAACCGACGAGTTGTCCCGTGCCGACTATGCCCGCAACGCCGCGGACCGTTGCTACTATTGCAAGTCGACACTCTACGAACGGTTGGCGATTCTGGCGGAACAACAACAGGCCGTCATCGTCAACGGTGCGAATGTCGACGATCAGGGGGACTACCGACCCGGAATGCACGCCGCCGTCGAGCGACAGGTTCGCAGCCCGCTCATCGAATGCGATTTTCGCAAATCGGACGTACGGGACCTGGCCCGTTCCTGGGGACTTCCCGCATGGGACAAACCCGCCATGCCCTGTCTTGCGAGTCGGATCGCCTACGGGGAGGAGGTCTCGGCCGATCGCCTGAAGATGATCGATCTGGCGGAGCGTTTTCTGCGCGGACTTGGCTGTGAATCGGTGCGGGTAAGGTACCATCGGGGCGACATGGCCCGCATTGAGGTCGACGCGGAAAATCTTGCAAGGCTGGCGGAGCCAGCGATACGAACGGCAATTTCAGCAGCGTTTCGCAGCTACGGCTTTCAATTTATCAGTCTCGACCTGGAAGGTTTTCGCTCCGGAAGTCTCAATGCGCTGGTCTCAATCGGATCTTCGACGGGCGAATGACCGGATGACGTTTGCCGCCGACTTTCTTCTCCACCCGAAATCCGACAATCGCCGTTCCGACGTTGCCAGTTGCTCGTAAACGCCGCATACTAAGTCGTAGTGGCCGGCGTGTGACGGTCCCCAGATTCCGCATCCTCCATCGACGGCAACTGCCACCCAGGGCCATGAGCAACCCAGCCGATTCTCAGGCATTGGAATCTGACACGACTGAAACGCCCCCATCCCCCGATCATTCCGGCCGACTGCTCGGCGATTACCAACTCATTCGCCGCCTAGGCCGAGGCGGCATGGCGGAGGTCTATCTCGCACAGCAGAACTCGCTGGCGCGCAAGGTCGCCATCAAGATTCTGAGGCCCAACCTTGCCCGCAACGAGAGTTACGTACGGCGTTTCTTGAACGAGGCCCGCGCGGCAGCGGCTTTGGTCCACCCGAATATCGTGCAGGTGTACGAGGTGGGTGTCTGCGAAGGCCTGCATTACATTGCCCAGGAATATGTCGCCGGCCAGAATGTGCGGCAACTTCTCGCCAGGTCGGGACCGCTCTCGGCGCCGCTTACCGTCGCGATCGTGCGGCAGGTTGCAACCGGCCTGCGGCGAGCCGCCAGCCAGGGTATCGTCCATCGTGATATCAAACCGGAAAACATCCTGCTCGCCCGGACAGGGGAAGCAAAGGTCGCTGATTTTGGACTGGCGCGAATCGCAAACGGCGAGGCGACTGCGCAGTTGACCCAGATCGGCGTGACCATGGGGACCCCGCTTTACATGAGTCCCGAACAGGTCGAGGGAAAATCGCTCGACCTGCGCAGCGATCTCTATTCCCTCGGCGTTACCTGTTACCACATGCTTTCCGGGAGACCACCGTTCGAAGGGGAATCCCCGTTGAGCATTGCGGTTCAGCATATGAAGTCCGAGCCGGACCGCCTGGAACAAATCCGGCCCGATCTTCCGGAGGGACTCTGCCGAATCGTCCACAAATTGATGGCCAAGCGCCCCGAAGACCGTTATCAGGACGCCACCGAGGTCCTCCGAGAATTGAAAGAGCTTCCGATTGAGACTCCGGAGGACGACTGGCCGCAGACGGTCGAAGAAGCAAACGCGTTCGAACCGGTGGAACTCGTTTCCCAGCGGGCGGCCGCGACGCAGAAACTGGCATCCTTAATGCTGCTGGAGGCACGTCACGAACGGCACCAGCATCCGCTGATCGTCTGGGGATTGCTGGTGATCGCTGGAGCGATAACCGGCGGCGGCGTGGCATATGCCTTCCGTCCTCCGCCCCTGCTCGGCACGCGCGCCGCTACCGGATTCGTCGAACACAAAGACAATATCCAGGACCAATTTCTGCTCGCCATCGCCCTGGGCACGGAACAGGCATTGCTCGCGGTCGAAGAGTACTTTCCGCGCGATGCGGATCCCGAAAACCTGCACTATGCGCGACTGGCCGAACAACGGCTGGCGGAACTCTATCTGGATAAACAACGCTACGACGATGCGATCCGCATCTATACCGGCGTCGCGCGCGACCCGGCGACCGGCGCCATCGGCCAGATCGGGCTGACCAACGCCCACCATCGCCTGAACCCCTCCGACGGCCAATGGCGAAATAACCTGATGGAACTCGTGCGGATCGTGGAATCGACCAATATCGAAAATCACGTGATGGCCATGCAGCGACTCGACGCCGAGCCCCGCGAACTCTACCTGGAACTGCGCGACCTCAAGTCCCGCTCCCGGCAGGGGAGTTGACAGCCAGCCCCCCGTACTTACATTTGCAATTTAGGTTTTGCCCCCTTCGTCTAGAGGCCTAGGACTCCGGGTTCTCAGTCCGGCAACACCGGTTCGAATCCGGTAGGGGGTACTGATTCGGTTGAGTAAGCCAGGGGCCTGGCGCGCCCGCGCCCCTCGCGCTTCTATCTTCGAAACCGCGCACGTCTCGGTCCAACGTCAAGGGGACGGGAGTCTTTGGCCGCAAAGCTCCTTACTGATGGTACGCTGTTGCGCGCCAAAGACTCCCGTCCCCGCATAGCATTTTTTCTTCGGTTTGATTCGAATTAAGCTTCGGCGAGTTGCCGACGAACGGCATACGCCTCCCATGTGTAGGGCATCCTCATGAACAGCCGAGTTCTGCGGGAATGGGGACGCGCTGCGGCAACCCTGGTAATGACCGTTGTCTTGATTTGCGGCTCCCGCTGCACGAGTCTGGCGCAAGGAGATGCCGATCAGGACCGACGCCGACCACTGACCGAGATGACGGCGGAGGACCGTTACCAAGGTCAGGATGGAGGCTTGTACGGTGGCGGTCGAAACGAACCACCCGACGCACATCGCGAGGCAGCGGAAGCGGAGTTGGCACAGATTCAGCCGTTGGATGCGGAAGGAAGTCCCAGCGCCGGCGGACGGATTGTGTTCGTGTCGATCAGCATGTCCAACGCCACGCAGGAATTCTCCCGCTTCAAACGACTGGCGGACGACGACCCGAGCCGCTCACCGCAGCTGGCAATTGTCGACTGCGCGCAAGGCGGACAAGCGATGGCCGAATGGGCCAGCCCGGACGCCGCGCCGTGGCTGGAGGCGGAACGTCGCATCACCCGCGCGAACCTCTCGTCGAAACAGGTCCAGGTTGCCTGGATCAAGCTGGCAAATAAGGGCCCCCGTGGAACACTGGAGCAGCACGGCCGCAAGCTGCAGCGCGATACGCTGGCCGTACTGCAAATCGCCAAAGCCCGCTTTCCCAATCTGCGAATTGCATATCTTTCCAGCCGCATTTTCGGCGGGTACGCGACGAATCGACTGAACCCCGAACCGTACGCCTACGAGTCAGCCTTCGCAGCCCGGTGGCTGATTCAAGACCAGCTCGCCGGTCAAGCCGACTTGAACTGGAATCCGGCACTCGGGCCCGTGAAAGCGCCACTCCTGTTGTGGGGACCTTATCTCTGGGCAGACGGAGCCACGCCGCGCGCCGCCGATGGCCTCCACTACCTGCGCGAAGATCTCGCCGCGGATGGAACGCATCCGTCTGAGTCCGGCCGCAACAAAGTCGCACAAGTCATGCTCAAGTTTTTTCGCAACGATCCGCTGACTCGCCCCTGGTTCACCGGTCAGCGGCAGGCCCAGCAAACGCCGTGGAAGAGCCAACAGCATCCCGATCATCCGCTCAATGTCTGGGTCAAACGCACGCCGCGCGAGCAGGCACCGGTCTCACCGCGACTCGGCTACGAGGGCGCATGCGTCTGGGATTCGCCAGCTCAATTGCTGGTGCGATTTGGAGGGCACAACCAGGGTGGCGGCGGCGAACAGGGCGCGGAGGTCTGGACCTACGACGCGGCGACCAATCGCTGGCGAAACATGCGCCCACTACCGGCTCCTCGCCTGGCCCCCTACCGCTGCGCTGCGTGGGACAGCGACGAGCAACGGGGCGTCGTGTTCGGTGGCGAAGGCAGCCACGAGGGGACGCTGATCTACGATCCGGCGCGCAACGAGTGGACTTGGCCCCGACCCGAAGTCGAACCGGCTCCCCGCAGCGGCGGCAATATGGCGTACGACGCGAAGCATCGACTCCACGTACTATTTGGCTCGCAGTTCGACAACGATCCGCGTACCTGGGTCTACGACTTCAAGCGGAATGTATGGCGCGACATGCAACCGGAGTCGCAACCGCCCACGGACAAGAACGACGTCGCTCGGGCGCAACCTCCCGCCGTTGCCCATTGAACCGACGGATCGCCCTGAAACGCGTGCGCGGCGCGAGCCATCCGAGCGGCCTTCGAAGCGTGAGCCACCCCTGATTGAGGATGGAGTGGTGTCGGTCGTGACGGCGGAGCGCGTCGAGCTGAACTGGACGCCTCCCCTCGCGATGGAGCCAATTCTCGGTTACATCGTGGAGCGTGCCGAGGTCGAGGTCTGGAGCGAAGATCAATTGCGCCGCCTCAAGGCGCGGACACCGCCGCTTTCCGAACCCGCGGTCGGCGCCGCGATTCGCGATGTCATCAAGAACGCCGAGCGTCCGTGAGACGCGTGGCCGCGTCACACCGTCACGGACTCGTCGCGCTGCCGGGGTTGAAACGTCAGTGCGACCGAGTCGACTCGAATTCCTGTGCAGCCGGCTTCACCGGGTGGCAGCATCAGCTGGCCTTGCGTCGACTTTTCAATAGCGATCAGCACACCCAATCCGCAGCCGATCGAGAAATTCGCACCCGGGGTGGTGGAACCCAGAAATCGATCGAGCACAAATTCGCGCGACTCGCCCCAAGCCGGGTGGAACTCTACCGAGGCCAACTCCTCGACGGCGCGCGGATCCTTCTTCAGGTTCTGGAAGCGAAACAGTACCAGACGGCAGCGGAAATTTGCGTGGAAGTCGCGCCCCCATTCCGGCGCTTCCGGGGTTGGAGCCGCGGCCTGGGCCCGAACGGTCAGCCGGAAATGACCGCCACGAGCGTTGCGGATCTCCTGGGACAGCAGTGCACGGGCACCTTGATCAATCGTCCGCTGTTCGGTCGGGTGCGGCATGAATCCCAGTTCCACAAACTGCTCGGACTTGCGGACGTTCAACGCGGACAGCGGTACCTCCAGCGGCCACGCTCGCCACCCTTTTGCTCGCACCGCAGGCTCCACCGGCAAAAGCGGCAGCCCCGTCGTGAAATCCGTGTCGAACAGCAGCCGGGTATCCAACGGCGGCACGAACTCCGGATCGCCTCCCGCCGGTCTTCTTGCCGGAATCGCCGGCTCATTGCCCAGCATCTCCGCGATCGGCTCGCCCTTAGTGAGCGGGTGGGGCCGGTTTTCCTTGTCCGGGAAAAAGCCGCGGGGGTCGATTCCAAGCAGGTGAAAGATGGTGGCCGTCAGATCTGAGCCGGTCAGCGGCGTCGTGATCGGATAGGCCCCGTTCCTGTCGCTGGCGCCGATTACCTGTCCACCGCGAATGCCTGCGCCGGCCATCGCGAAGCTGAATACGTGGCCCCAATGGTCCCGGCCGCCGTTGGCATTGATCTTCGGCGTGCGTCCGAATTCGCCGATCACGACGACCAGCGTCTCGTCCAGCAGTCCCCGTTCGGAAAGATCATCCATCAACGCCGCAAACGTCGGATCGAATTGCGGACAGAGATTGTCCTGCAACCGATCGGCATTCAGGGCATGCGTATCCCAAAGCGGATTGTCGACCGCGTTGTCGCCAGGGTCCCGCGCCCAGTTGACATGGACCAGCCGCACTCCCGCTTCAATCAACCGCCGTCCCAACAAAACTGACTGCCCCCAGGTGTAGCGGCCATACCGATCACGCACTTTGTCCGGCTCGCGGCTCAAATCGAATGCGGTTCGGGCGGCCCCCGATGTCACCAGGTCAAACGCCTGCTGCTTGAGCCGGTCCCACGAGGCCACCGTACTCGCGCGAACCAAGCCATCCATCTGCGACTCGAGTTGCTGCAGCAGGTCACGACGCCGATCCAGCCGAACGCTGCTGATACCGTCGTGAGGCGCGAGGCCGGCGATCTGGTAATCGGGCAGCGCGGGGTCACCCACAAATCGCTCGGGCTCCCACATCGCTCCAAGAAAACCGGCCGTTTGCCCAGCCGGCGTGACGTTGTCGTTCAACCGCATCCGATCGGGTATCCAGACCGAGGTCAGTGCCGGCATCGTTTCGCTGGGCTTCAGCATCTTTACAATCGAACCGAAGTAAGGCCAGTCGGTCGGTTTGATCTGCCGCGCACTGCCCGGACCATACGGGTACCCGGTCAGCAACCAGTAAGCGCTGACATCGTGATTGTCGTCGCGCGTGGAAAGGGATCGCACGATCGCCATCCGGTCGGCATACCGGGATGTCCGCGGCAGAAGTTCGCAAAACTGAATTCCCGGAACGTTGGTGTCGATCGGCTGGAAGGGACCACGAATTTCCGCCGGCGCCTCCGGTTTCGGATCAAATGTTTCGTGCTGTGGAGGACCTCCTTGCAGCCAGAGAAACAGCACGTTCTTCGCCTTGCCAAACGTCGCTCCCAACTCGCCCGCCAGCGCGGTGGGCGGTGAGTTCGGCGCGGCGGACCGAGCTGTCGCCTGGAATAATGCCGGCAACGAAAGCCCCAGGGCACTCAACCCGCCGACACGCAGCCATTCGCGGCGTGATCGCAAGTCCGCAACGCAGGCTCGATCATGAACCGAAAGCATTCATTCCATCCTCCAACCGCAGGCAAACTGAGGTTCACAGACAGCGCGCAGCCGCGGACCAACGAACCGCGACTGCCGACGAACCAACACTGCGATTGTCCTTGCTTAGGCTAGACAACAACGCGTTCCACGTAAAGCAACACCTAATGCAAAACGGGCAGGCGAAATACCGGAATGGGAACATCGACGGCGCTTCCGCTTGAGTCTCCATGCGGAACTGGTATAGACTCCATGTCGCTTTCGAAGGTCCCGGTCGCGGCCCGCCAGCCGCCGGACACCTCAGGACACCGGGGACTTCCGCGCGAAGGGCAGTCGATTCGCGTTTTTCTGGCTCGCAACGCGTACAACGGATTTGGAGAAACCAAGGACGGCGGATTCAATGTCATCGGCGCCAACGGATTCGAGGCCCTGAATCCGCCAGCAAAGAAACCGTAGTGCGGCCGGGAAATGACGCGGCCGATTGGGCTCTTCCGATCAGTTAAGCTGCAGAAAGTGCCGTCAGTTTGCCGATTAAGGCGATGTCCCGTTTTGTAGGAATTGTCCAACCTGTCGACGGGAGGAAGAGGCTCGACATTGTTCCCTGCGTTTCTGGCTGGCGATACATAACTACGGGTCGCGTTTCGGGGAGGCTCGCGTGCCCGCATTCAGAAAAGCCCGTGTGAAACCGCAGGAGACGTCGGGAGGCCGCCGACGCCGAAAACAGGCCGCGGCAAGCTGCTGTTTTCTATGGATACTCGTGGTCGGGTCGACCGCGGTACCCTTGGCGCTACAGGCCCACACTCCGCCCTCGATCGATTCTGAAGCGACCTACCGGCGCCTCGAACAACAAGATGCGGAGATTCAGTGGTTGCGTTCACGGATCTCCGAACTGACGGAACTGACGACCGCTCCCGCGACCCAAGCCCCCGCACTCCAGCGACTGCCGATTCCGTCGCAGTTTACTTCGTCCGCGGCCAGTGAAATCGATGCGCTGAAGGGTCGCCTCGCGGCGGTCGAGGAACTGCAGGCCGCCGCAAAATCGGACAAACCACCCGGCGACGGTTGGGTCGACGTCTCCAACGAAAAGTGGACCGTCAAACTGGGTGGGCATGTCCAGATGGACTACGTCACCTGGGCAAACGCCGATCCCGCCATCGCCGATTCGCAAAACTACTTCAACTTCCGCCGCCTGCGACTGGTTGCCGACGGAACCGGTTATGCACAGTTCGATTTCCGCCTGCAAATGACGCTCGAACCGGGTCAAGGCTCCAACACCAGCCCGTTTGGCTCTCCCGATGTCAAGGACGCTTATCTGTCGATGAACGAGATTCCCTGGATCGGTCGGTTCCGTATCGGGAATTTCTTTGTCCCGTTCAGCCTGGAGCAGGTCACGAACGATACGAACAACATGTTTCTTGAACGGTCGATTCCGACCCAGGGTATTTTCGCCGCCGACCGCGAAGTCGGAATGGCCATCTACAATTGCACGGACGATCAGAACATCTCCTGGTCCGGTGGCCTGTTCTTCGACGACATTAATGACACGATCAAGACCCGCTTTGACGACAACCAGGGGTATCGCTTGAGCGGTCGTCTCGTATGGCTCCCCTACTACGACGAATCGTCCGATGGCCGATTCCTCTTACACACCGCCATCGGAGTTCTGCATACCGACGACCAGGACAACAGCGTTCGCTTTCGTGCCCGCCCCCAAGTGCAGCGCGGCCCCCTACTCATTGATAGCGGAAATCTTCCCGCCGACTCGTACACCACCGGGAACCTCGAGTTGGCTGTCGTCTGGGGACGCGTCACCGTCCAGCACGAAGCGTTTCTCTCGAATGTGAACATGCTTTCGGGTCCGTCGGTGCACGTCGGCGGTGCCTATGCCCACGTCAGCTACTTCTTGACGGGCGAGAATCGAATCTACGAGCGGTTTGGACAGCATGGAGCCCAATTCGTGCGAAACAAACCGTATACGAATTTCTTTGCGGTACCCGGCTACACGGGATGGGGCGCGTGGGAAGCGAAGGCCCGCTGGTCGTACCTCGACCTGACCGAAACCAATCGCGGGCAGTACAACGATCTGACCGTGGGCTTTAATTGGTATTGGTCCGACCGCACCCGAATCATGTTCGATTGGATCCATCCCCTCACGAGTTCCGGAACCGTGTTCGGATCGACCGAGTCCGACCTGATCGCCATGCGGTTCGACGTGAACTGGTAGTTACCCAGGGCTTCGCCGGAGTACCGGCTGCGCCCTGGTCTTACCTACGGCCGCCGCTTCGCGGCTGAAAAACTCCATTCCCGCGCGACGCGCAAGAAGTTGCCCATGATCTGCTTCGACGTCTCCAGCGTCTCCTGGTAGGTCTCCATGTGGAACTGGGCCGAGTAGATCGGGAATTCACCGGCGCGCAGGCACTGGTTCACCGTGAGCGATCCAGGCCCCTTGGTCACAAGTCGATGCCAGCCCTTGGGCAGATGGTCGATCTGCCCGATATGGGATTCGTGGATCTCAAAAACCTCCGGGACGCCGTCAAAGACCGAGTCGTGACGCTCGATCGTCAGTTTGTATTTCCCCCGTTCGCCGATGGACTTGGAATAATCGCCGCACGACGCATCGCCCGTATGACCGATATGCGAGTAGATTGGCGAGAGCGGCGCGCCGGGTTTGCGGCAGCGCGGGCAGTCCCAGGGCTGATCGACACCAACCTCCTCAAGGATCGCGAACACCTGCGCTCCACCGCAGGCACCCCACATCGGCAGTTGGCGGGACTTGAGTACCGCCTGCACGCCCCGCCATGGTTCGCGGCTGCGCTGACACCACTCCAGAAAACTCCCGGAAAAAAAGGCGCAGAGCGGCCGTGGCTCCGCCGAAACGAAATCCGGATCAAAGTCGCCGTGCCACAGGTGCTGCGCCGGCAGGTTTTCCCAGCCAGCGCATTGCCGAGCGAGTTGGACGAAAGGCATCGCCACGCTCGTATTGTCGGGATCTTCCAGGGAACCGACCGCCACAATCCAATCGTCAAACGGAATCGCTGCATCCACGGTCGGATAAAACTCCACCTCGCGCAACGCCGGCGCCGCGCCATACGCCAGGTTGACCATCAAACGGATGTACTTTGTGGTCACCGACTCCCTCAGTCGGTGAATACGAAACAGCCGCGTCTCCTTGCGAACGATCGTCTCCGGTAACGTGATCCAGGTTCGACCATCGTCGCTGATCTGCCACGAGTAATTCCGCGGCGCGTTCTTCAGAAGATGTTCGTCGTCGCTGTTGATCTGCAGGATGGAGCCGATCGCCGTCGGTTCAGCAAACTCGACCTGCCAGAACGATCCATACTTCTGAGTGCCGGTCCAGAGCGAATCGGCTTTGATTGAAAAGCGGTCGCCGTCGAGCGGTCCGGCGACAGACGACTGCTCCGAAACTCCGGACGCCGTGGTCTTCGGTTCCTCGGCGTTCAGCGGACCACTGGCCCGACTCCACGCCACCAACCACAACAAGCAATGCCCTGCAACGACCCGAGCCGTGATCAAGGACATGGTGATCATCTCCCAGTTTGAAATTTGCCGTCCGCTTCGAAAGGATTCTACCTGGACAAAGTAGCGAGTCATGGTGGCCGGTGCCAGTCGGAAACGACCGCGACAGCTCAATCAAGCGGCATTGCGTTTGGAGCTCGAGCCTTGCATGAGAGCCGTCGTCGTTCTGCCGCCGGACTAAGCCGCACCCAGCGAAAGTGCGACATCGTGATCAGTTTCGTCGCGCCGCTGACGACGGAAAGCAGCAACAATGGCCAGCCCGATTGTGTGCCCATCGCCTGGGCAAACGCGATGGTCGATATGTCTTTCGCCAGAAAGAACTGGTGGAATCGGAGTGACACACCGCCCGTCATCCCAGTCCGGCGAATCAAGACGACCTGATGCAGGTACCCCTGCGCCATGATCAGAGTCACTCCGACGATCAGTGTGGCGGGAAACGGCCGCAGCGTTTGCGCCAATTCCGGCCTAGCGAGCAGGAGCAGCGCGGTCCCGGCAAGCATGTCGGCACAAGCATTGAGAAGCCTCCTGGCCCAGGACCTGATTTCGATCCACGGACGAACATCCCGCCTCTCGTCCCGCACTCTTATTTATCCAACCGCGCGAGCGATCCGCCGGCTAGAATCGTTCGCGGCCGCCTCCGATGGCATGCTTCTGCGCGAACGGAAAAAAACTGCAATGAAGTCCTGGCGCGCCAGAATCACGTGGAATCGTCTCGCGTTGAATTTTCTTTGCGATATGCGAGGTGCTTTTCGAGGACCTGGCGGTATTCACTGACATCCACATCGCGCTCGCAACAGGTCAACATCAACACGCCGTCGGAGCGGAAATTACCGTCCCATTCGATCACGCGCTCATCGGGCCACGCCGGGTAGTATCCCGCGAGGTGCTCGTCGGTCAGTCGCGCGAAGTAGGCCCGCAGACTCACGTCGGTTTCGTCCAGCGGTCCGTCTCCGGGCAGGCGTTCGAAGTTGAATGCGACTTGTTCGGTCATCGATTTCGGCTCCTAAGTCAATAGCCACAGGCCTGGCTGTGAATCGAGAAGGGCTTTAGCGTTCGTTTGGGGCCCTGGGCGTGATGGCAGTTCAAGCAAAGACCGCTCTTGGCAACGCGACGGTGTTTCCTGCTGGAATTGTTGTGGACGTCGTGACAATTCAGGCAGGTCACTTCCTCTTTGCCAAACAACACGACGTCCCGCACATTCTCCACAACGTGTCGATCCGCCGTACTCAAGCTGTCGACCGCGGAATCCGAGAAGTCGACCGCGAAGTCGCGAAACAGGTTGTCCCCCGCCACAAAGTTGTTCGGGAAGGGACGTCCGGTGCTCCGCGACTTGCCAATTCGAACGTGGCATTGGGCGCAAATGGAAATCACCTCGCGCGCTTCCGCCATTCGTCGCGGGGCCAGAGGGACAAGCTCGGGATTCGTGGCATGTTCCGGGACGACATTGCCGTGGCAGACGTAGCAGTCCAGCGACACGGCCGAAAACGCCTGCTCATCCGCGGTCACGGCGGTCGCGTGGCATCCGGCGCACGAAGTTCCGAATTGATCCGCGTCCCAGTACGGGCGATTCGCGGACAACAGCCGCCCGGGCTGCTCTTCCCGCGGCGGAATCCACGCTGTGGACAACAGCTCCAGCTTGCCGTAGGCTGTGGCCGGTTTCAAAAACCGCTGCCGCCACGAACCACCGACGACGAATCGGATCTCCTCCGCCAGTTCTTTGCCGGGCGACTGCCGCAATGCATCCAGGGCTGGAGATTGTTCCTCAACGTCCCGAATCGTTCGAGCGTGTCGATTGGCACCCCACGTTGGACCGATCTTCAGCCGATGACAAAAAAGGCACTCGTCCCCCGTCGTGTAAGCGGGGACGGGCCGGCCCACGTGATCCTCACCCCAGGCCGCCGGATCGAGCCGTCGCGGCGCATCGGACTCCGACCAGACCAAGCACGACAAGGCCGGCACTCCCATTACCAGCGCGGCCATTGTCCATAAGGTGAACGGTATTGGCGGGCGAAAGCGAGACTCAGACATTCTGACGCACCCAACCGTAGGCGGCATTGTCGCGCATTCCGCCGTTTTCCAGATAGGTCATTTTGAGCTTGCTCAACGCGTCGTCAGGCAAGGCGTTGCGTTGCGCCTGCAAATCAATTCCGTAGATCTTTGCCGCGTTGAGGCCGAAAATCTTCGCCTTGTCGTCTTTGGTCAGTTTGCTGTAACCAAATTTCTCGCAGAGCTCGTCGCTGATCTGAAACCGCTTCATCAGGTCAATGACCCACTGCGGCGATCCCCACCAGAGGCAATCCGTACCCCACAACACATGATCGACACCGTAGTATTTTACATTTTTGCCGATCAAGTGCATGCACATCTCCGGGTGCGCGATTGCCAGGCTGCCAAAGGCCGAACCGATCTCACAATAGACATTGTCAATGTCGGGATTGCGCTGCTTGATCTTCATCAGCACGTCGTGCCAGGCAAAGTCACCGGTCGTCGGATCGAAGTATCCCTTCTCGGTGAACTGCGGCTCGCCCGGCCCATGCTTCATCGCGGAATGATAAATGATGAAGGTGATATCCGGATGGTCCTTGGCGGCCTTTTCCACGTCGGCCGGATTGGCAAGGTGTCCGAGGGTGCGCGATTGCGAAGCGTAGCCCTTATGGACGCTAAAAATCTTCAGGCCTAATCGCTTCGACTGCTCGTAGAAAGGATACGTCAACTTCTCGTCGTCCAGCTTGAACCCGTTGCCCGATCGTCCCGGGTCGGTATGGCAGTACCATTTCCAGGAGTCGATCTTGTACAACTTGACTTCCCGCTCCATTTGCTCAAAGAGAGCGGCCTGGTCGGGTACATTGTTCTTCCTGTCCCAATAGTGATTGGGAGCACAGTTGCCTTGGGCCAGGGCCCTCTGGCAGCCGGCCAGCTGGTTGATCTCCTGCCTCCGCTCCGCCATGACCCAGCTCGGTAGAATCTTCCCCTCAATGCCAGGTGTACGAGCCTCGCGTTCCAGCACTTTTCCCGCAGCGTCTCGGGTGATCTCCTTGCCCGGTACCCCGGAGATCACAAGCATGCTGGTCTCGCTGTCGAAGTACATCTCCTTGAGGAAATTCTGAAACGAGTACGATTCGGGATCCTCCTTCAACTTGAACCCCATGTTGCGAAAGAACTCGGCGCCGCGGATTCCCAGCGGCAAGCCGTTGGTGAAATGCGCTTGCACATCGATAATGAAGTACTCGCCTTTGGGCCATTTCTCCTCCGCCGCCTTGGGCTCGAGAGTCTCGTCCTCGGCAACGTCCCAATAATTGCCGTAGACTCTGTTCTGGGCAAGAAAGGCGGCCGCCAATCCCATCGAGCTCGCCAGGTAGGTCCGCCGGTCGATGCCCAACTTCCGCGAATTGTCGTCGGCCATCTGGCCGATCAGCCGCTCCACCTGCTGCTGCGCGGCGTTTTGCGGGCGTGGAATGAACTCCTCGTTGGAAACCACTTGGGTGGGCATCGGAGAGTCCACACCTTGCGCTCGATCACGCTGCCACTTTGGGACCCACATACAATTCTCCTTTCGTTATCGCGATGTTGACGTTGGACTACCGTGCCCACCAGTGGGAATCTCCACATTGTCTGCGACACGCCACCTGCTCCCCGGTGACGGCTGCGGGCATTTTCGCCACACGGCGCAACCGGAAGTGGAATCGTGTCGTTCTGATTATTGGCATCCGCTCCGGCCCCGTGGAAGGCGCCTAGGCGATGGGAACGGTCGATCGTCGGTTTCCAGGCAACCTCGAGGGGGCAAATAGGGGCCACGCCCGACCTGCCAACCTCACGATCGACCTTGCCCTATTCCATGACGTGGGCAGTTCCGAGCGGCGACAAAGACGACCAGACCATCCAAAGCACCAAAGCCCCACGCAGGCTCCAGGCCGCTGTCCGCAGACCGTTGGTCCAGACAAGGCGATGATGGACTGCCGGATCGAAGCCCCAAGATAGAATCTTGTGGCAAGGCACCTGAACCATCGCGGTGGATAAACAGATGCAGCCCAAGAGAGCTACACCAGTCCATAGAAACCACACTGCGATCGTCGAAGGACGAAAAAGCAAGAGCAGCAGCGCCGTTGCCGCTTCGATCAGCATGGGCGACGCAACGACAAGCGTGATTCGCTTGGAATGTCGCCGCGCGTAGTCCGAAAACTGTTCGTTTCCAACACTCGCAAAAAGCGGGTAGTGCACGACCTGCATGATCCAAATCAAACCAAGCATGTAGAACGTTGTCGCCAAGTGGGACACGAACAGTACGCGAATAAACAGGCCGTACATTCCGGTTCTAACCTTTCCTCGATCAAATCCGATTCTGCCATTCTCCAGACTCGAGCAAGGTCCGTGTTTTCTCATGACGATAGGCGAACATCGCTTCCAGCTTGCGGTGGACCAGCCAGCTGCCGAGCAGGCGCCCGAGCCGACCGAAAGGAAGCGCGTATTCCACTTCGTCCTGCAACAGAGTTCCACCCTGGCCATCATCGAGGAAACAATGGCGGTGGTACCAATGTGCAAACGGGCCCGATTCCTGGCGATCTGCAAAAAGATGCGGTGGATCGTACTCGGTATGCACGGCGATCCATTGAACTGGAATCGGTCCGACCCGCCCGCCGAGGACGACGCGACTGCCTGGCCGCAACGACCCGGCCGATTCGACAACCTTCATCCGTTCCCACGGCGGGATGAGATGCCGCAACGCATCCGGACTCTCGTGGAATCGGAAAACCAGATCCGGAGACGCTTGGATGGACGTTTGTCGGACGTACCATTGTCGACAACGCTCGGGGATCGGCGACGGTGTTCTCGGGTGTCTTGCCGCATCCCGCAAAATCATCGCGAACGGAATCCACCACAGCAGATCGTTGGTCAGAATCGTCAATCCGAACAGGGGTGGAAACGTCCCGCGCAGCAGCGCTGCCAGGAATCCGATCGGGCCGAAAATCTTGCCAAGCAGACCGACGAAAACGATCGGCCAATGCGTGCGGGAATCGCCGGCGGCGATGATGTAGCCGACCCCATAAACACCGACGATCATGCCCACACATTGCCAGATTTCAGGATAATTGATCCGCGCTGCGCCCGTGAGGTCAAAAAGAAAGTGAGGCATGGCAATCGCGAGCGATCCCCACACCAGGTTGTAGAGTCCCGCGGCCCAGAGCCAACCGCTCGCCCAAGACGGCGTCGGTCCTTGGTCGGTAGAGAATCGGCTGACGCTCACCTTGCTTTCGCTCCCTGTTGAGCTGCCGCAACGTCGTTTTCTGGTGCCGGCGGCAACTCGATCGCGGCGTGCCCCGTGGAATGATCCTGGGAACGTTCGGCAGCGCGAGCCAAATTCCGCAGCATGCCGGCGAACACGAACTGGTGCAGAGGATAAATCGCGTACCAGTAAGCGAGTCCGGCGAGTCCCAGGGCATCGAAAATCGCCGTCTGACGAACTGTGCTGCCCTGTTCGCACCGACTGACTTCGAATTCCAACCAGGCACGACCCGGTAGTTTCATTTCCGCCTGCAGTCGCAATCGCCGCGGTGGCTCAAAGACCTCGACGCGCCAGAAATCGAGTGCATCCCCGACACGTAAATCGTCGGCGTCTCGCCGGCCGCGACGCATTCCGACTCCCCCCAGGAGCATATCGAGGAATCCCCGCAACCACCACAACCAGTTCCCATAGTACCAACCGGTCCGACCGCCAATGCGGCGAATCGGCAAGAATGCCTGCTCGGGCGGAACCGACACCGTCGTCGTGCGTGAATCGACTAGTCTTGACCCGAATCGGTCTCCCCCCCAACTCTTCGGACTTCCTGCCGATGAAAGGGCGTCCGACCAACGTGTTTCGGAAAATTCCCGGTCCTCGTTGACCAGCGCCCGCGCAATCGCGTCACGCACCGAACGGGGACGCACATTAAAAACGGATTCGGCCAGGTTGTTCGAGACGAGCGTCGGATTCCGCAAGCTTTCCACCAGCTTGCGACCGACGCGCGCGTACAGCGGTGTGACGAACCCCAACCAGAGGCTGGACAGGTAAGGGGTCAGCAATGGCACCGGGATCATCCATCGGGTCAATCCGCGCTGTGAGGCATACTCCCGCATGATCTCACCATACGACACCTGATCGGGTCCGCCAATTTCGTAGACTTGAGAGGCAGAGATCGGAAGTCGTATGGCGGCCATCAAGTAGGCGAGCAGGTCTTCGATCGCAATCGGCTGCGCCTGCACCCGAACCCAGCGCGGGCAGATCATGATCGGCAACCGCTCGACTAACGCGCGGATCATCTCAAACGACAGGCTGCCGGAACCGATGACGATCGAGGCGCGAAACTCAACCACCAGAGAATGGACCGCTCGAAGTACGTCGCCCGTCTCCTGCCGACTGCGGAGGTGCTTCGAGAGCCTCTCATCGGGATTACCGAGACCCCCTATATATACTATACGCCGCACACCCGCCGCGGTGGCGGCTTTCGCAAAATTCTCTGCCGCAATACGATCCCGGACTTCGAAATCCCGGTCATCGCCCATCGAATGAACGAAGTAATAGGCGGTTTCCACGCCCTGCATCGCATTCTGCAGGCACGCGGAATCAAACACATCGCCGGCCGCGATTTCCGTATTCGCGTCAACCCGGTCCCGTAGTGCCTCGGGCCGCCGGGTCAAACAGCGGACCCGCAGCCTCTCACTCTGCAGAAGGGAGAGTAATCGTCCCCCCACATACCCTGTGGCTCCGGTCAATAGAATTAAACCTGACATCGTGGAATCCGATCTGCAAACGCAACGGAACATTCATTGAGCTAATTCAGTCGGCACTTTCCGCGGAAATCATCCTGCGGAAGAAACAAGAATCGGATTAGTTCCCACCCCACGCATCACTTTATCCGAACCAACCCTAGGATGTCAGATCGGTTCAACAACGTCGTCGACGATGATTTTCCGCACGCGGCTTGCGTCAGCTCCCCCGATGCCAGGTTCCCGAACTCCCCAGGATCTCAAGGCTTTCGTACCTCGGGTTGCTTTCGTAGCTCCGGATGGTCGCTCGCAATCAAGGCGATAAAGGCCGAGGCTAATACGACGGCCATGACGCCTGACCCGAACACAAATATCGCAACGTCATTCATGAGACTTCCTCCCCCCCAAGATGAGCGTGCCGAAGCTCAGAATCGATGGAACCCAAAGTCCCACAAACAGCCCCTGCTGCTGGTTTCCTGAAAACCAGAGGTAAACGGAAAAGAGAAACGATGCGCCAGCGGCAAGAACAAAACCGAGTTTTGCCAATTGAATCCTGTTCATACAAATCACTCCTGATGCGTAAATCCTTGGGAACTCGAGGATCCCCAGGGCAGAATTGCATGCGATGGGCAGCAAAACTGATGGCCAATCCCCGACGATCTGCACGGTCCGTCGCAACACGACGCAGGCTCCGTCCAGATGCGTTTCCAAAAAAAACGGTCAAATCGTTCGTGCGATCAGAACCGTGGCATCGGTGCATGTTTAACCAAAATTGTGGGTAACTCTTGAGTTTTGTTGTCCGAGCGCTTGCTACGAGCGGAACGCGGATGGTGGCGAGCGGGACGGGCGCGTTTTGGGGGCACTTGTGCGTCGAATTAACGCACGGCATGCTGACCGTTGCTTCATCGAAATGCGCATGAGGTTTCAGTCGATCAATGACCGATCAAGGCCGCATCGAGGCGGCCGGGAATATCGAACGAGCAGCAGCGCTGATCCGTGAAGGAGGCGTCGTCGCATTTGCCACGGAAACGGTTTACGGATTGGGGGCCAACGCACTCAACGCGCGCGCCGTCGCACGCGTCTTCGAATTGAAAGCACGCCCGCACTTTGATCCACTGATTGTCCATATTGCGGCTCCGACAGAACTCGAATCCCTGGCCGCATCGATTCCGAGCGCCGCCCGAAAACTGGCCGATCAGTTCTGGCCGGGCCCGTTGACGTTAGTCTTGCCGAAACTGCCCGTCGTTCCCGACATTGTCACTGCCGGTCTGCCCAGCGTGGCGATCCGGCAGCCCGACCATCCGGTGGCATTGGCTCTGATCCGAGCTGCCGGTGTTCCGATTGCGGCTCCCAGTGCCAATCCATTCGGTCGGACCAGCCCCACGACCGCCGCGCACGTGGCGGAGCAATTCGGCGAACAGCTGGAGATAATCCTCGACGGCGGCGATTGCCGTGTGGGAGTGGAGTCGACGATCGTGTCGTTCGCCGGACCGGTGCCAGTCCTACTGCGGCCGGGTGGCATCCCGCTCGAAGAGATCCGCGCGGCGATCGGGCCGATTGCCGTCGCGCGCACCGACGGAGACAGGCCGCTGGCACCCGGACAGTTTCCCAGCCATTACGCCCCGTGCACTCCGATGCAACTGCATCAAGGTGGCGATCCGCGGCAGCACTCCGGGCGAATCGGCTTGCTCAGTTTTCAGCGGCCGCTCGATTGCAAGGGGCTGGCAGCTGTGGAGGTACTCTCCGAGCAAGGTGACCTGCGCGAAGCCGCCGCGAATCTATTCGCCGCCATCCGTCGACTCGATGCGCAATGGCTTGACTTGATTCTCGCCGAACCAGTCCCCGAAACGGGGCTCGGACTCGCGATCATGGACCGATTGCGGCGCGCCTCGGTCAGAACCACCGGACTTTCGGCCCAATGACACTGTGGAAAACGCGACTCGATCGGCGCTCGCCGGCCCGAGTGCGATTCCTGTTCCACCTCCGGGATGCTATGATCGCGTTCACTACGCCAAGAAAGGTGTCCCATGGGAAGCAATGTTGTCGCGCCGAAATCAAGAACTGTCGACCGGGAATTTTTCCGACGCGAACTGAGCGGTTTCCTGCCGGACTATGTCTATGACGCCCATTGTCACATCTGGCTGGAGCAGGAAGTGCAGTTTCGGATTCCCGGCGTCGCTGGCGACATCGGCACGCAGGATTACCTATCCTTGATGGCCGACCTGCATCCTGAGCGCAAGACCGGTGCGCTGTTTCTCGGTTTTGCGTCACCCCGGTTGCCGGACGGCCGGCATAGAATGAATGAATTCGTCGGCAAGCAGACAGCATTCGGCCCGGCATTCCGCGGGGAGTTCTTCGTCCAACCGGACGATGATCCGGAATGGGTACGCCAGGAAGTTCGCAGGCTTGGCCTGCATGGACTGAAGTGTTATCACACCTTCGCCCCAGTCACGCCGACATGGGAGGCTGACATCCCTTCGTTCCTGCCCGAACGCCTGGTGAAAGTCGCCCACGAAGAGTGTTGGGTAATTACGCTGCACATGGTGAAGTCGCGAGCGGTTGCCGATCCGTCGAATATCCACTGGATCCGACACTACTGCCAGTCGTATCCGAACATGCGACTGATTCTCGCGCACTCCGCGCGGGCGTTTCAGCCCGCACATAACCTCGAAGGTTTACAGCAACTGCAAGGACTCGACAATCTCTATTTCGACACCAGCGCGAACTGCGAGCCGATAGCCCACCAGGCGATTATTCGCATTCTCGGCCATAAAAAGTTGATGTACGGCAGCGATCTGCCGGTCAGCCACATGCGCGGAAGGTCGCTGTCCGCCGCCGATTCATTCCTCTGGATCTATGAAGACACGCCGGTGTGGGGAGAAAAACACCTCAAGATCGAACCGGTCTTTGTCGGCCTGGAACATCTGCGGTCGCTCAAATGGGCCTGCTGGTCGGAGCGGCTCAGCGACGCGGCGATCGAAGATATTTTCTGGAATAACGCGGCTCAACTGCTGAACGTCTCAAAGGCGCAAGCAGTGACCGTGCATAATCCTCCATGACGCGAAGCCGGTGACCGGTTGAGTTCCCGAGGAGCGATCGCGTCACGCCTACCGCGAATTCGCCGATCGATTCGGCGGGAGTTTCCAACGGACGACTTCCAGGTGCGTCTTTTCGTCTTCTCCACGGTAGGAGTACGACGTGACCAGCATTCCGTCGTCCAGTTGCACGGTTGGGCCAAAACCGCCTCCCTGGAACCTGCCGATGGGCGTGCGGGTGTCGAGCATAATCCGATCGCGAGCGAAATCGAATTCGAAACCGTCATCGGCCTCCGCGCCCACCAGCGCCCGCACGCCCAAAGGCGGCTTCAGGTCGCGGACCGTGAATGTGAGCAACAGCCGACGGTCGCGCAGTCGCAACAACGACATGTACATCTCGCCGTAATCGCCAAAGTCGCGCACGCGATCGAACGTCTTGGCCTCGTCGGTCGACGAGAACAGAATAAAATGGTCGGCCTGGTCGTTCGTCGCCGTGATCGGCTTTTCCTTGATCGGCAATTCGTTGCTGTCGACCCGGACCAGTGCCCAGATCTTGCCCGACTTTGCTTGCCATAACCAGGTCTCGCCGCCAAAGAAGCCATACCTGCTCTTGAAATCCCTCGGCTGGCACCGTCCACCTTTGTCCCACGTCTTGCCGTTGTCGCGCGAACTCCAAATCAGGTACGGCCCGTCGCCGCCGTCGTAATCGACCCCCAACAGCAGCGTGCCGTCTGCCCGTTGCAGCACGTTTCGCGTTGTGTGATTGGAAGCGTTCGGCTTGATCGCTTCGGATTCCACACGGATTGTCTCCCACGACTTTCCGGCATCGGTCGAGCGATGCAGGAATCCGCAGGTATAGCCCCATTCGTTACGCACATCCTGTTGCAGCAGATGTCCGGTGACGAAAAGCGTGCCGTCTTGCAGCACCGTGAGGTACGGTTCGCGGCCGAGCAAATCGAGCTTCTCGGCCTGCGACCAGCTCTTGCCGCCATCCTTGGAACGGAACAGCAGAGTCTGTTCCATGACCGTGTTGCCGTCGCGCTTGTACTGATGAAACGCGGTCAGCAAAAGTTCGCCGCCGGGTAGCCGAGCCACACACGGCTTGTAGTCGTCCGGCTCACCGAGGGCAACGCGCTCGCATGGAATGGGATCGGCGGGCAGCTGCTGCGGGTTGTGAATCGGCACGTGCGTCGCTTCCTCACCCGCCCAGGTTGACAAGCGGGTTGACGAGCCAGAGGGTTCCACGCAGAGCAGCAGCAAGGCGACGAGTGGTCGCAAACGGCCAGGATAGCGCGTCATGATCTCTCCTTTGTTGGATTTGCCCTTGAATGTGCCTGGCCGTGACAGCGATCGAGTGGACCGGACCGCGCAGGCGATGCTCGCGCCGCAGCCGTCGGATCGCATCCCGCGCAACAGCCTACGGAAGTCGATGATGTTTGTCGATCTCCATCCGGCGATAAAGCGGCGATTAAGAACAGAGAACCTTTGCCCACCGGGTTCCAACGGAGCCCCCGATGAGTCGACTCGAACAAGATTCCCTGGAAATTCCCGTTGCCGCGCTGCGTTTCATCCCGGAACCGCGATACAATCGGCGGCGTCTGCCGCACATAGGGATGGATGACTGGGCAGCGAATCACGATCTGGACAAGGAACCCTCGCGATGCCGTTCGAATTTTCTCGCCGTAAACTCATGGCCGCCGGACTCGGTGGTCTCGTCGGGCTCCGGCAATCTGCCCTTCCGGCCCGGCAAACGACAACCGAATTGGACGTGATCGATTGCCACACTCACTTCTATGATCCGACGCGGCCTGAAGGTATCCCGTGGCCATCCAAAGGAACGCCGCTCTACCGAACCGTTTTGCCAAAGCACCTGCGCGAAATTCGGCACTTCCGCCGCGTCACGGGCACAGTGATCGTCGAGGCGAGCGACCGCCTGGAAGACAACGCCTGGCTGCTGGGACTGGCGAAAGACGACCCGTTTGTTGTCGGTATCGTGGGACGACTCGAACCTGGCGCGCCAGGCTTCGCCGATCATCTGAAACGATTTTCCGCCGATCCGTTGTTTCGTGGCATACGGATTTCGTCCGATCTGCTCCACAATCTGCTCGAAAAGGACGATCTCCGCGATCTGCGGACGTTCGCCGAACGAGATTTGGCTCTGGATGTCAACGGCGGACCCGAGACACCCGCCGAACTTGCTCGCCTGGCCGGCCGCTTACCGGACCTGCGCATCGTTTTGAATCACATCGGCAATGTGCGCATCACCGCCAATCCACCGCCCGCCGATTGGGTCGCGGGGATCCGCGCCGCGGCAATGCACCGGAATGTTTCCTGTAAAGTCTCGGCGCTCTGCTGGGCTGCCGTCCAGGAAGGAAACAAGGTGCCTGCCGAACTCGATTTCTACCGGCCGTACATTGACGTCGTCTGGAATGCGTTTGGCAATGATCGAGTGATCTACGGAAGCGACTGGCCCGCTTCGGAAAGCGCTGCCGATTACGAAATGCAGCAGCGCCTCGTCATGGAATATGCCCAGGAACGGGGTGCCGACGCCGTGAAGAAATTTTGCTCCCTGAACGCCAAGCGGATCTACAAGTGGGTCGAACGGAGCGGCCGCCGCTAGAAACAGTCGCCCGGGGCTGCATCATGGACGGCGATCATCTTGAAATTCCAGTCCAAACAGATCGGCATCTCGGAGCGCGACCTGCAAACGGATTCTTTGACCGTTCCATTCCGAGATATCGTCGCCGGAGGTCCAGACAAGATCGCACTGCGTGGCATCCTTCATGACCGGGCGACAGTCCGCGAGCCCGCGGCCACGAATCGGGTTCCCCCGCTCGTCCAGCAGGCCGATTCGCAATTCGCCGCCCGTTCGCACGGCCACGTTGGCGACAAGTCTCTTGCCGCCCATTCGCAGCGGAGGAGTCTGAAACGATCCTCCTGAAGCGGGCGCGGTGACCGAGATCAGCCGATCTCGCCTGGCAACCGCGCGGGTGATCACACGGCGGTTCTTCGGATCGTTGAGCTTCGGGAAATCAACCTCCGCGTGCTTCAGCGCCGAACCGCTGAAGTAAAACGAAAACTCGTCCCCCGTGGGCAGGCAGCCGCCGTTCGCCATATACAACGAACCACCGTCGAACGCATCGGCCGGGCCCAGCGGTATGAACGAAGCCTCGCGTTCGGGCCAAGTCCAGTTCGCTCCATCGCGACTGACCGCCAAACGGATTTCCAGCGTGTCGTCCCGATGCCGGAAAAAACTCGGGAACATCACATACAGCCCCTCGGCACCGGGATAGGTCTGGCAGGCCGGATTGTACAGATCACATTCCGGCGGATCCTCCACCTCCGCCTGCAGGACGCGCGCCTCGGTCAACGGCGCAAAGCTTTCGAACCGATCACTCGTCGATCGCCCGATCGCCCGGCCGCCACGCCCGGCGACTCGTCCAAACAACATATACCGTCGCTGCACGGCATCCCAGAATCCCGAATACTGGCTGTCGGCAAATACAAGACAAATCGGCCGTTCCAGACGCTTCCAATGAAGCCCGTCGGGTGAGGTCATTCCCGCCACGTAATAGGGCCGGTCACCGATGCCTTGAAACTGGCCCTGCGAAACACACTTGTAACGTTCCTCCGCCACAGCCGTCGGGTCAATGAATACGCAACTTCCATGCACCCGGGAACGATGCTGATCCCGACCCACCTGCCGAAAGAGGATGTTGTTTTCCTTGCTGCCCCGGTACGTGAACAACCCCAGCTTCGGTTTGACCCAGTGAATGCCATCGTCCGATTCGGCATAACAAAACGACGTATCGTCCGGCGTCGGCCAACCTTCGACGTCATAACACTCGTACCACATTCGGTACTTCTCGCCATCCTTGAGGACACTGAACCAATTGAGCGTAGCTCCTTCCCAGGCGAACTCGGATTCCAGCTGCCGCTCGTTGGTCTTGCGCGGCGGATGCACCTTCAACCGAACGTCTTTGTCCTGCTCGAGGAACGTCCGGTCAACGAAGAGAATCTTGTCCAAGCCTGCCTCGCGGTCGGACTCGGAAGACTCGGCCCTCAAGACGCCGGCAAGAAACAGCGGCAAACAGGCCAAAATACGCGTGCGAACGATAAGGTTCGCACGCGGTGCAGGGGAGGGATTCAAGGATCGCATGGGATGACTCTCCGTAGCTCGCGGTCAGAACAATTCCAACAGCGGTCGACCTTCCTCCTGAAGGTTGTACGAGCGGTTCTGCGTGTCGGTTGCGGTCAGATCGCGAATGTCCATCGCGTGATAGATCGTGTGCGCGATATCCGCCGGAGTCACGCGCTGATCGGCTGGGTACTCGCCAAATTTGTCGCTGGCTCCGTAGGTCCGCCCTCCCCGGATGCCGCCGCCGGCGAGCAGATCGGTCAGGCAGTAGGTCCAATGATCGCGACCGGCTCCACTGCTTCCGCCGGTTCGAGGATCGCCGATCCTTGGCTGCCGGCCCATCTCGCTGGTAACCAGAAGCAGTGTCGAATCCAGCAAACCGCGCTGCGCGAGGTCTTCCAAAAGCGCCGAGAAAGCGCGGTCAAATTCGGGAAGCAGCATCTCCTTGAGGCACTGGAAATTATTGCCGTGGGTATCCCATCCCCCCGCGCTGGAACATTTGAGTTTTTCGGCGCGAACTTTGTCGGGCATCCAGAATACGGTGATGAACGGCACACCCGCTTCGACGAGCCGGCGAGCCAGCAACAGGCCCATACCGTTAATCGTCTGCCCGTAACGCTCGCGAACCGATTCCGGTTCCCGCGAAACGTCCAACGCTCCCGCGGTCCCGGCGGAAGTAAGCAGGGAAAACGCCCGCTCGTGATGCCGGCGCCATTTCCGATTCTCCTGGAACTGTTCCAATTCACGCCGTGATGTGTCAAGCTCTCGCAGTAACGAGTGGCGATTCAGTAGCTTGGCCTTGGTCATCGCGGCGTCGAGCGTCAACGCGGGGGCATGAAACTTAAACGGCTGTTCCAAACCGTCGCTCGAAACTTGTTTCGAGTCTGCCATCGAGTTCGAATCGCTCCGGGTCGCCGTGAGATACAGCGGATCGTGCTCCGCCCCAAGTCGGCCCGCAAATTGGCCTGCCCGAATATCCGTAACGCCCTCCGGTATCCACGGGTAGGAAATCGCGTTCGGCAGCAGGCCGTGCGGGGGCAGTTTTGACGACACGACCGATCCGATAAACGGCCAGTCATCCCTTTGCTGTCGTCGTTCCGCCGGAACACCAATCGTGCGCGGATCGAGTCGGTGGCCCGTGAGATGGTAGTAGTAGCCCAGATGCGAATTGGTGGGGTCGGTGCCATCCACCGAGTTGATGACCGCCAGATGATGGGCCTGCCGGGCCGTCATTGGCAGGTGCTCACACAACCGAACTCCCGGAGCCGATGTCGCGATCGATTTGAACTCGCCGCGTATCTCCAAAGGCGCATTTGGTTTCATGTCCCATGTGTCGATATGGGAAGCGCCGCCACACAGAAAGAAGAGGACGGTTGACCTCGCGGATGCGGCAACTCCGCCGGACGCCATTTCGGCCGCCGAAGCTGGCCGGACGGCCCATCCGCCCGGCAAGCCTGCAAGTCCCGCTCCCGACGCCACCAGAAACTGCCGCCGGGTGCTCCGCGGGTTGAAGCCGCTCGAGACCAAATTCCGGCGATCGCCAGGGATCATGAAACAGCCTTTCATCAAGTTCGGAGCGCGATTCCGGGTCACCGCGGAGACGGACAGCGTCAATAGCCGCGCCGGCATTATACTTGACGGCTGGCCAGCTCGTGTGTGCCACGGTTGAGAGTAATCCGGAAAGGTGCGTAGAATCTGCAGCCCGGATTGAAGGAAAGCCGATAGCAGATTGAGAGGGAATTTTCCGATCATGACAACGATTGCGGCTGCCCTGCGTCTACACCAGCAGGGAAAACTGAAGGAGGCCGAGCGGGAATACGATCGGATCCTGGGCCAGTCGCCGAACGATGGCCAGGCGTTGCATCTGAAAGGGGTCGCGCGTCATCAGCAGGGTGACTTTTCGACGGCCTGCGATTACCTGTCCCGGGCCAAGCAAGTCACGCCTGGCAGCGGACTGACACGATGCGCATTGGCCCAGGCGCTGTGGGCCGTGAACCGCCACGAGCAGGCACTCGAGGAAATCTCGGCGGCGATCGGTTGCGAGCCTGAGCAGATCGCTTTTCGGCAAGTGCGTGCCGGTTTCCTGGCGGCGTTAGCGCGGGACGACGAACTGGCAATCGATCTCGAGTGGCTTGTCGAGCGCCAGCCTGATGACCTTGCGTCGCGCGAGCAGTTGGGAAACACCTGTTGGAAGCTCGGCCGGCTGCACGACGCCGCGAGACACTGCCAGACGATCGTGGAACGCGCCCCGGATTCCGCCACGGCGAAGCCAGCCTGGGGTCGGTGCTGCATCGGCTCGGCGACAGCCGAGCCGCGGTGGAGCCGCTGCGTCGGGCGCTGGAATTGCGCCCGGATTTTGCCCAGGCGCATAACAATCTCGGCAACGCATTGCGATCGCTGGGCGAACTCGCGGAAGCGATCCAGCACTTCGATCGGGCGATCGAACTCGTCCCACGGCAGGCGGTTTTTTACGATAATCGAGGCCTGGCATTGCAGGAACTGGAACGAACGGACGCGGCACATAACGATTTTCTAAGCGCAGCAAGGCTGGACCCGAAATTGGGAACCGCACGGCTGCACCTGGGACTGCTTCTCCGCGATCAGCGCCGCATTCAGGAGTCGCTGCTGTTTGCGCCCGCCAGCGCGGACCAGGAGTTTGCCGATACACTCGCCAAATTGCGGCCGACCGTCGACGGGTGAACCCGCCTGGCACGCATCACGCCGATCATCGACCGCCATCCAATTTCAAGATCTGATCGACCGAGACCTGCTCGAGCAACTGCCGTGAACCACCAGGCCAGGTCACCTCCAGAGAATAGGGGCCCGGCAGATCGCCGATGCCAAAGTGCAGCATCAGATCGTTCTGGCAACCTTGGCCTGTTCCGGCCTCGACTTGACGCGCGAGCACCTGGTCACCTTTGGTTCGCAATCGCACCTGGGCACCTACCGCCGATCGATTGTTGTTCTTTCCGTTTCCCGCCAGTTGCACCGCGAGCCAATGACGGGCTGGGCTTTGGTTTTCGAACAACCGGCCCGCCGTTACAAGGTCGATATCGCCGTCGTGATCAAAGTCCGCGAATGCAGACTGGTAAGTCGGAGGCAGTCCGCCCAACCCTGCCGCCGCCGTGCGATCGGAAAAGACGAAACCGCCATCGTTGTGGAAAAGCGTAGGGTTGTTCTTGACGCCAAAAGACGCGGTCTCGTAAACCGTGGTGAAGAACAGATCCAGTTTTCCATCGTTGTCGATATCGCCTTCAGCGGGGCTGGCATACGATTCCTGATAATGAACTCCACAAGGGCCGCGATCCTCGAATGCATATTTGGCTGCGGGTCCGAGGTTGCGCAAAAATCGAGACTTGGGTTGATCACCTCGACCGTCCACATGCGCAAAATTCCCGGCGAACAGGTCGAACAGACCGTCGTTGTCAAAGTCGCCCCAGCACGCGCCGATCGAATGCCCGCCGTCAAATCCGGGCGACGTGGCCACCGCATTCAATTCCCGGGCCACATCTTCTAATTTTCCACCGCCGTCGTTGCGCCAGAGCAAGTTGGGCTGCAATCGATAGTTCGAGACATAAATATCGATGTCCCCATCCTGATCGAAATCGCAGGCGGTGACGCCTCGAGCGCGAAACCGCTGGTCGCTCCATGCGAGTTTGAACTCTTTGCCCTGCCCGTTCAAAAGCAGCAGATCGGGATAGGTGATCCCCGCGTCCCAATCCTCGTATCCACCAAGGTAAATATCGACAAACCCATCGCCATTCATGTCCGCCCAGCAGGCACCGAGCGAAACCGACTTGGGCAATTGTGGCAGTTTGAATGGCGAAAATGATTTGCCCTGCTCGTTGTGGAACAGCTGCATCGACGACCAGGAAAAAAGATCGGGATACCCATCGTTGTCGAAGTCGGCGGCCACGACCTCTCCCACGCCCGTCGCCAGTTTGCTGAAGCGCTTACCAGCTTCATTCCGCCATACTGTTCCGGCGGAGCAGAGGTCGGTCCAACCGTCCTGGTCGACGTCGACCCAGCATGCCGAACCGTTTCCCAGTTCCAGCCCCAGATCGGCCGTTCGGTCACGAAAAGAGAATTGCCCCGCCTCCTGGGCCGATCCGATGATCGGCAAGAAGCCAACGCAGCTCGCAAACACGATGCGATAAAACGCCTGCCAATTCCGCAATCGATTTCTCAGCATGTAGCACCACAGCAAATAGATTTGTACATGTTCTCCCAAGGAAACGCCGGCCCATTATCGAGCAACGCTCCTACGCTGTGAAGTACGGTCGGCGCCGTAGGACGGGCCTCCAGGCCCGTCCGGAAGTGCGAATAAGCGTCGAGAAGAAGAAGCGGGGAGTTCTCGCAAAGGAGTTCTTCTTACAAGAAGCCGTTGCAGGGGCTTCCAGCCCCTGGCGAATCGGGAAACCGCTTCAAGCCTCCGGCGTGCGCGGACGCTTGCCGAAAGCTCCGGTTCCAATCGTTGAACACTGAGCCAAGACTCAGCAGGGGCTGGAAGCCCCTGCCACGATGGCGAGCAATTCCTCAGGGCAATCGATGATGTAATCGGCGCCCGATTGTTGTAGTTCCTCGCGGGAACGGAATCCCCAGGTGACGCCAACGCTGGACATCCGCGCGTTTCGGGCAGTGAGGATATCGACGGCAGAATCGCCGACAAACAGACAGTCGGACGCGTCGAGTCCAAAAGCTGCCCGAATTTCCATCGCGCCGGCGGCGTCAGGTTTGCGGGGCACATCGTCGCGCTGGCCCAGCACCAGGTCGAATGTCCCGGGAGGAAAGAACGTATCGACGCATTGGCAGGAGAATCGATGGGGTTTGTTCGAAAGTACCGCGAGCCGAATGCCACGACTCCGGAATGACGCTACGACCTCCATGATGCCGTGATACGGCCGCGTGGTTTCATTCCACCGCCGCCCGTATTCCTCTCGCATCCTTGTCAGACAGGCGGTCAAGGTTGCCTCTTCCCGCGCCGTTTCGGGCAACGCTCGTTGAAAAAGGACCGCGACACCCTCGCCGACAAACGCTCGATACGATTCCACAGAATGCGGCGCAAACCCCATGGCGACCAGAACCGCGTTCGCGGAATTCGCGATGTCCGCGAGCGAATCGACCAACGTGCCGTCGAGATCAAAAAGTACGGCGCGGAACTTCGCGTCGGACCGGGTGCCTGTCTGCTGATTCATCGCTCCTGCTCCCGCTCAATCGCCTGTGCCAGCATCTCCAGGGTGATCGAGGCCGCTTCGTTGGCGCGAGCGATCCGCGTCTGCGACGTCAGCACCCGTTTGGCCGAATGGCGGATCCGAATCGAACGGCCGTGCCGCGCGGCAAACGCCATGTAAACGATGCCATCCTGCGCGGCGGGCGCGCCCGGCCCCAGATGGCCCGTCACACTGGCGGCGTAGTCGGCCTCTTCGGTCATCTTCAACACACCGGCGGCCATCTGCCGCGCGACTGTTTCGCTCACCGCGGAATATTGCTTCAGCTCCTGGTCGCGGACCAATAACCATGCCCGTTTGACCGCGTCTCGATAGGTCACGGCGGAACCGCAAAAACAATCGGAAATACCCGGGATTCGCCCCAGGCTGGCCGCGATCAAGCCCGCGGTGCAGCTCTCCGCAAGAACCAGCTTGCGATTCACCGATACCAGCAGTTGTGCGACCCGCTCGGCTCGTCGGCGCAAAATCGAACCCGTCCCGGCGCGATGCGTCATTTGGCTTCCGTCTTTATCCAGGCCAGTATTTGTCCGTCGCCGCGGAGTCGCGCTTCGAGTCGCGCGTAGTCGACGCGCTGTACCGACGCGCCGTCATCCAGGGTCTGGCAGGCGATCGTACCGGCCGATTGACCAAGGACCATGAAGACAGGTTCCATGCGGATCGAACCGTAAGCAATGTGCGACGCGGAAACGCAGACAGGTACCAGCAGGTTCTCGCATTCCGATTCGCGCGGCACAATCGCCGCGCGGCCGATCGGATACGGCGTAAAACCGTGAACCTGCACGTCGCCCTCGTTCCGCGCATGACCGTTGGAATCGACGTATCGCTGGACATTGTGGGAATCCATGCCATAGGCGGCAAGGCCGACGGATTCGGGAGCCAGTTCACGGCCCTGACAATGATGCTGCGTCATGACCAGCGCACCGATCATCCGTCGCGCTTCGCGCACGTAGAGTTGATGCGACCAGCCACCATGCTCGCGAAATTCGTCGCGGCAATTTCCCCAACGGCTGACTTCGTCTCGGACATGTCGGGGGACGCGCGGGTGATTGGCCAAGGTCCACATCAGCCCGCGCTGGTAGCTCAGGTGTTCGCGAAAGACGGCTTCGCGTCGCGCGTCGTCACCTTCCGGCCAATCGTAACTTCCGAGGATATTGTCGGTGGAAAAGCCGAAATTGTTGTTGGTGTCGGTTTTTCGGTTCGGCATCAGGAAGGGGCTCCACGGCACCTTGGTCTCCCCCGCCTCAAAGTTCCGAAACAACAGCTCGTAGCGCAGTTCGTCGTAATCGGCCGGCTTCTCGAACGGAATGCGGTTTTCGTCGACGTCGGTGACGCACATCCGAAAACAGTAGGCTTGAACCCGGTGGTCACCGGCACCTTCGTCGCCCGGCCCGTTGGCATGGACGCCGGGCAACAGGCCGCTGGCTGGATCTCCAGGACGTCGGTAAGCATCGACGCCAGGTTGCAGCTGGTGCTTCAGCGCCTGGCGCGTCTGCACGCCGTTGAGCGTCTCGCCATAGGTCGCGTTCGATTCACGTCCGACGTGGTACCGAACGCTGGCCGCGGCGAGCAGGTCGCCTTCGTACGTGGCGTCCACAAAAACCCGGCCGCGGATCGTTTCGCCGCCACCGGTACGCACGCCGACAATCCTCTGCCGCTCCATTTCCACGGCTTGGGGCCGATTCAGCAGGCAATTCAGCCGTACGACGACCTGAGCCTCGGCCAACATTTCTCGGAGAATCGCTTCGGCGACGTGCGGTTCGAAGGTCCACATCGCATCCTCGCGCGCGGCTTCAGAAGCCCGCCCGCTTCGGTACTGATCCTGCCGTTCAAACTTCCATGCCTCCGGTCGCTGGTAGTAGGCTCGAACGCGACGATAGAACTCCCGCGAAAGGCCGCCGATCGCCGACTTGTTGCCGATGTCGGTCGCCCCTAATCCGCCACTGGTCAGGCCACCGACGTGCGCGCCCGGTTCGATCAGAACCACCGAACGCCCCATTCGCCGGACCTGGATCGCCGCCGCCACGCCCCCCGCTGTCGCCCCTACCACGACCACGTCAAACGCATCTTCAACGGCAGTCGCCGATTTCCCGACCCCGGATCCCCCCGCCAGGGCTGTCGACAACACCAACGCGACAACAGATATACGCCGTTCCACAGCTCCCGCCGCACCGCTTGAAAAGTGTGATTTCGTCCCCGAATTCCGACTACGGTTTGCGCTGCAGCCGACCGTCATTTTCTTTCAGGAACGCGCGAATCTCGTCGGCGAATTCGAGAAGTCGCTGCCATTGCTCGACATACAACGTCACCGGCATGCGCTGTAGCCCGTAACACGCTGACTCCACCTTTCTCGCTGACCTTGCAATACAGTTGACCGCGTTTCGGCTTGTCCAATTCGTCCAGCATTCGTGACGCGTCGTCCAGCGTCAGTTCCTTACTCGCGACGTCGGCAAGGATCTCTTCCTTATTCCTTGCGGTTGCATCCATGATCTGTCCTTTCTCGATGTCTCGGCCATCCCGGACAAATCCAATTCGGACCGACCGGAACTGTCAACGTTTCGCGCGGGACGTACCTCGCGGCAGGCTGTAGCAATTATGCCGATTATTCGGAGGGGGGACAATGGCCAACCCTGGCAACGGAATAACCGGGAGAACCTGGCTGGACCGAAAAGTTCCGCACAACAACCCCGATTTCCCGATCGATAAACTCCCCGCGGCTTAACACCGATGTAAGCTGTACAAGTTCGCCGCATTCCCCATTTGCCACCCCTCACCAACACTGGGAGAATGTTCCGTGGGTAAAGTCAAGAAAGAAATCAAAGTCGATCGCCGCATCGCCAACGACCGCCGCGACAGTCTGGATCGTCGTAAACAGAGCGAGCCGGTGGCGGTCGAGCGCCGCGCCACAACGGAACGTCGGAAAGTGCCGCGACGCCGCCAGATCGATCCGACGACCTGCGAACGGGATTACTCCACGGACGAGATCGAGTTCATGCAGGCGCTGGATGCCTATAAACGGGCCAATGGGCGGATGTTCCCCACCTGCAGCGAAATCCTGGAAGTGATCCGCGCGTTGGGATACGTTCGCATCACGCCTTGCCCTGCTTCCGTTATGATCAGCGAGGACGCGGCAGTCGCCGCGCCGCCCAGCGCCGCATCGGCATCGCCGGAGTCGATTGCAATCGGACCATCGTTCGACACCCTTGCCTGACAAAAATTCAGCAAACGCGCCCGACACACCCACGGCCCGGCCGGCTCTTCCAGCAAGAGTCGGCCTTTTTTGTTGCCGTTCGGCTCCCGTCCCGGGGCAAAAATAATTGACTTTTGCCCCCAACCCTGTTCTCATGGTCGGCGATGCGACAACCGGACCTAAAGGACCCGCAACATGCCACGTTGGAATCGTCGAGACTTCGTCAAGGGGCTTGCCGCCAGCACAGCCTTTCCGCTGTTTGCGATCAGCGGAACCAAAGCCTCCGGGAAAATTTTGGGAGCCAACGACACCATTCGCGTCGGCGTGGCGGGGATCAACGGCCGTGGCAGCTCCCATATCGATGAGTTCCTCAAGCTGAAGACGGCGGGTGTCGAGATCACGCACCTGATCGACCCTGACAGTAGTCTGTATCCGTCGCGTTCGAAACGGATTCAGGATGCCACGGGACGCACCCCTGTTTGCGTGCAGGATATCCGGCAAGCACTGGATGACAAAAATCTCGACGTGATTTCCGTGGCGACCTGCAACCACTGGCACGCACTGATCACCGTTTGGTCCTGCCAGGCGGGCAAAGATGTCTATGTCGAGAAGCCGATCAGCCATAATGTGCTCGAAGGGCGGAGGTGCGCGGAAGCCGCCGCGAAATATGGTCGGGTCGTTCAGCACGGAACGCAGACGCGCTCCAGCCAGAGCGTGGCGAGCCTGATCCAAGTCGTGCAATCCGGAAAGTATGGCAGACTGCTGGTCTCCAAAGGCTATTGCTGCAAACCGCGCTGGAGCATCGGCAAGAAGCCGACAGAATCTCCACCCGCGCATCTCGACTTCAACCTCTGGCTTGGTCCCGCGCCGCAGCAACCATTCCACCCGAATCTGGTGCACTATAACTGGCACTGGTTCTGGGATTTCGGCAATGGCGATACCGGCAATCAGGGCGTCCATGAAATGGATGTCGCTCGTTGGGCGATAAAAGGCGCAACCTTGCCAAACCGCGTCTGGAGCCTCGGCGGTCGATTTCTACCCGATGGGCCGGACCAGGGCGAGACACCCAACATGCAACTGGCGGTATACGAATTCGGCGATGTGCTGTTGGTGTTCGAGACTCGCGGACTGGTGAAGGAAGGCGAGAAATTCCAGAACAAGGTCACGAACGAATTTTATACCACCGAAGGCGTGATTCGCCGGGACGGGAATTTCTATCCCAAGGACGGGGGCAAACCGGAACGGGCGAAAGGCGGTGAGGACGTCAGGGTCACTCCGGGCGATGCGTTCGGTAGTTTTCTTGCCGCGGTTCGGAGTCGCAATCCGCGCGACAATAACTGCGATGCCGAAGTGGCGCATTATTCCAGCGCCTTGTGCCATTTAGGAAATATCTCTTTTCGCCTGGGCACTCCCGCCAGGTTTGACGCCGCGAACAAGGCGATCGGCGACAACAAACAGATCGTGGAGTCGTTCGAAACGATCAAGGAAAACCTGCGCGCCGTCAATGTGTCGCTGGACAACGCCGATTACCTGATGGGTCGATCGCTGGTGGTCGATGCCAAGACCGAAAAATTCGTCGACGACGATCAGGCGAATCAACTCTTGACGCGACCGTATCGCGCTCCGTTCGTAGTCCCGGATGTGGTATAGCGTCGGCGACGGACTCAACGGTGAACACGGGCATCCGTGGCGCCGTCATTCGGAGGCGTCCGCCGACTCCCGAGGCGCGAATTCCGTCAACCACAATCGGCCGAATGCCGTTCGTCGTACGAACCTCAGTGGCTGGGAATCGAGCAATTGATCTTCAATTCCCTGTACCAGGCGCAGATCACCGCTGCGAATCACCGTGACATAGCGATCCTGGGAAGATGGGGCGCGCGCGGGCGCCGGCAACAGGTGCAATGCGTCGAAGTTCGTGCCGGTGCGCGTCGGAAATGGAATCACGGCCCATTCACTGCTGGTGGGTCGATACAAACCTCGTAAAGGAAATCGCAGGTACTCGACCAAATCCGCCGGCCGAGAATCGCGGAGTCGACCATCTTCGATCAGATTGCCGAACAGCAGCACGCGCATGGGATGGCGACCGCCCAGCGAGTCCAACTCGCGAACCAGGGACGACCAGTCCTCACTACGGTCAGCAAGCAGCCGGCCGTCCCGCAGCAATTGGGGCGCGAAAGGCGATCCGCCAGCGGTGAGTAAGGCAATTACCAGCAGATAGGCGATCCGCCAGCGGCGCGTGGGAAGCAACGTCTCCGCATACCCGATCAGTAATGCCGGGATCGTGGCAACAAGTATCAGGTAACGCAGATGCAGGATCGGTGCTAATCGAAGCTGGTCGATGACAACGGCGGCAATTAGGGCGCCGGCAAGTATCGTCGACCAGGCAAAGAAGGGCCGCCATCGCGGATTCGGTTCGCCGTCCGCGCGCCGCCCGAACGACAACCTCGTTGCCAGCAGCAGACAGACGAGACTACCGAGAACTTCGGGCCACTGCGGCAGGACGGCGAGCAGGGCTGCCAAACCGTCCTGCGGCACAATCATCCTCCAGTCATCCGCGTGGGACGCAATCGAACGAAGCTGATTCCCCACCGCCAGCGGACCAGCCAACGGAACTGCCAGTAGTAGTGATTCCGTCCACCTCGCGCGCCATCCTCCGCCACCCTGCGACCAGACAGCAACGGCGCCGATGACGATCTGGACCGCGATCACCAGCATGCAGGTGTAATGCAGGAAGAAGAGTAGCAGCGAGAATGAAATCCAGCGCCAGGCGTGTGAGCGACTACGGTTCCCGGCATATCCGAAAGCCCGGCACCAGGCGTCGATCTGCAATACGCCCAGGCACTGTACGAGTGCATACGGCCGCGCTTCCTGCGCATAGAAGATGGCGGTCGAATCGACTGCCAGCAAAAGCGCGGTCAGCAGCGGCCCAATCGACGGCCTGGACACGGCCTTTCGAACGACCTGGTAACTGCACGCGATCAGCGCCAGTCCAGCGAGCAACGACGGCAGACGCAGGCTGAACTCCGAAGGCCCCAGCGCGTGCACACTGCACCATGCCAGATAAAAATAGAGCGGACTCTGGTTGCCCATCCTGGCCCGAGGCGCGACGTCGTGGAACGACTCCATGACGCACCACGAGGTATGAAGTTCATCGACCCATAATGGTTCACGAATCTGCCAAAGTCGCAGGCCCAAGGCGAGCAGCAGCACGCCGGCCAGCGCGATCGAATCGCGACGAGGCCAACCGGATCTCATGGGACGGTCCACGCGTCGGTTCGATACGATCTCCGGCATGATATCTTGGAGGCCGATTCTGGAGGGGGCGCCTGTGAAGAAACGCTCCCTATTGTCGCGATCGACTCCAAGGATGGGAACAAGGGGCGGGTGGGCGTTCCGCGACGCTCCTGTCTCCCGGGTGCTCAACGACCGGGGCAGGACGAGGATCGAACGCCGGGCGGCTCCGATGGCTCGAAGTCGCCCGGGCGGCGATGCGGGGCAGACCCAGAAACTACATTCACTCCGATGTTGCCTCATTACGCATGAAGACAACTTCCGGGTCTCCCCCTCAAACTCCTTGGGATTTTCAGACGTCAACGGCGAACGAAACGAGCCTTCATCGCGCGCGGGGCATCTGTTCAGTAACGAACGCCACGCCCGGAGATGCCGGTCCTTTCGGGTACCGTTGATTGTCACGTCGCGACTAAAGGCGATCGAAAAGCTGCCTCTCGCGACACGATTTCAACAGGAACGGAATCGTTCCACGCCATTCAACCTAAATCCTGCCGCGCATTAAGCAAGCAAATGGTTAAAATCGTCGACGCTTGTATGCCGGAAAAGATCTATGAGTTGGCTCTTCTCGGCAAAACCTACGCCGACGGCGGTTTCTCCGGCCGGGTGGCACTAGTGGCACTGGCAGTCCGCCGGAAACGACGTTGCTTCGAGACAGACCTCAGCCGGTGGACAGCCAGTGCGAACCGGTAACAGATTTTGCTTTGGGGAGTCTTTTCGCGCGCCGCACTGGCCGTCCGCCGTTGGAGTTTGTTGTGCAGAGTGACGCGATTCGCGGCGGACTGCCAGTGCAACCCGGCCGAGGAGGGACTCGACCAGAACTTCAACATCTACCACTCATCTGAAGCGAATCGGGGCGAGTTAATCTGCTAAAATTGTTGCGGTTCAGACAAGGGTAGGAGGGTGCCGCGATGTGCATAGCCCGCGCCTACCTCTCGAAAGCGACGCCATGCTTGCAGCATGGCGCCTGAAATCGTCAGATGTATTCCCTGTTGCTGCCGGCAGGCTTCCCACACATGAACGTTTCCGCGGCCTCTTCAACGACCCGCAAGGCGAGCCTGCGCTGGCTGGTGTTGTTGCCGTTTTCCGCGGCGTGGGCATTTGTGCCCGGACTATCACCGACGTGGACGTTGTTCGCCGTCTCAATGTCGATCTTCGCGGTCCTGAAGTGCGAATCCACGCTTCACTTTCTCGCGACCACACGGGTGCGACCGACTGCAAGAGAACTCATCGCGTGGCTGTTGCTGTGGGTCGGGCTCGATCCGGCGGCCTTCTTCATCCGACGCGCCGCCACCGTGCCGCGTGCCGGTGAATGGATCTGGGGAGCGTCCAAGCTGCTGCTGGGGCTCGGGCTATTGTTCATCGCGGCGCCGCGTTGCCTGGGGCTTAACGAGTTGCTCGCAGGCTGGGTGGCGATGACGGGCCTGATCTTTGCGCTTCACTTCGGAGCGTTTCACGTTCTCGCACTGGCCTGGCGACGGGCCGGCCGGGATGTCGTGCCGATCATGCGGGCGCCGATTCTTTCCATGTCGCTCAGCGAGTTCTGGAGTCGTCGCTGGAATCTGGCATTTCGCGATTTCGCTCACATGTTCGTGTTCCGACCGCTGGCGAGACGACGCCGGATTCGGCTGGCGGATTGGGGCGCGTTCGCGTTTTCCGGATTGGTCCACGAACTGGCGATCTCCGTGCCGGCGGGCGCGGGTTATGGGCTGCCGCTGGCGTATTTCCTACTGCAGGGCTGTGGAGTCTGGCTTGAACGGCGTTTGCCGTTAGCGAAGCGGCCCGGTTGGGGCTGGTGCTATGCGCTCTGCTTCACGGCGCCGGCGGCCTGGTGGTTGTTCCATCCGGCGTTTGTTCGCCGCCTGATTCTGCCCTTGATTGGAGGCTGACATGGCAATGCTCGAACTCCTGCTGCGTATCTCCGGCGTGCTGCATCTCTGCACGCTGCTGGGCAGCGCTCAGGTCCCGCGCGAACTGAGGTTTCGGGAGGAATTGCCAAAGTTGCCGCCGCTGCTGAGTCACTGGATCCTGACGGCGGGCGGTTATATCGTCCTGAACTTGATCGCGTTCGGGGTCATCACATTGCTGTGCGCCGAGGAATTGCTTTCCGGAACGCTTCTGTCGCGGTGTTTTTGCGGATATGTCGCGATCTTCTGGCTAATCCGGCTGTTGATTGAGTTCTTTGTCTTCGACGCCCGACCGTATCTGCGCAACCGCTTTCTCACGATCGGTTACTACGGTCTCACCGCCGTCTTCACGTGGCACGTGATCGTGTACGGAGTCGCGGCCCTTTGGCCCGCGTGACCAACCTTACCAACGCCGTCGAACCTCGCCCGGTCGAGCTAATCGCGTTCCATTACCCGACAGTCGCAAGTTCGATCCGTTTTCCGCCCCCGTTCCCCGAAGGGGATGTTCAGCGTAGCTGGGTTGCCGGTATTTCCGGCTACCCAGGGTACAACGGGTACCGATCCGAGTTCCTCGGTCGAGCGCACAGGCCCATCGGCACCAACCGACGTCGCCGAGACCGAAACCAAAACGACGACGAATCGTGGTGATCGAACCGGCGTTCGTGTGCTGCGATCTCGGCAGGCCCACAGCGTTGCCCTTCGGGGTAGGAAGAACTGGAGAATTCGCCGCACTAATCTGGCCCGTTGACGTGGGCCGCGCCGTCGCTCGCCAAGTACTCGGAGTGGTGGCTGAACGGTACAATCAAGCTCTGACGGAAGCCCGAATAACGGCCTGCACCCGAGTGGCGGATTGGGGCGGGATCACAATGAAAGATCACTTGGCCGCCGCCGGGTAATGCCCCGGCACGATACCCGGTCCTGTCCGAAGCGAGTTGGGATCACACAACGCCTTCTCCAGGTTTTTAAGCAATGGCGAACGTTTGGCGACGATTCTCTTCGCGACCGTCACGCAGTTACGCAGGTGATGCTCGCCCTCCGCTCCGCTGATCCGGTGAAGCGAGGAGTAGTCGGCAAAATCCCATCTCCGAGACAGGTTCCACGGCGCTTTGAATTCATCCCGAATATGGTTTTCCAGACCGAGCGAGAACTGTCCATTGAGTCGGATGAAGAACTGCTTGTAGCTCTCGGGCGACAAGCGCCAGACGCGGCTGGGCGTATCGGCTTCACCCACCGCCCTGCCCGAGAAGAGCGCGTCGTGATCGACCCAGTTGCCTCGGCTCGGCAGCAGTTCCTTGAGTTCGTCCATGACCACGCCGGCCGCCTTCAAAGACGACTTGATCGAAGCGATGGCAAATTGCCGATCGGCAGAGGGAGGTTGTTTCTTGTCGGGCGGCGGCATGTGACCGTTAAAGAGCTACTCGTAAACCAGCTTCCAGATCTCGAGATCCTTGGGAGCCTTTGATTCAAAGGCAAGAGCGTGCAGGGAGACCTTCCCTTCCGGGTCCTCCTTGCCGTGGCAACGGATGCAGTGCGCGTCCAGGAACGAGCGCACGGTTTTCGCGTCGCTCCCCGGCTCGGCCGCCATCCCTGCCGAGTGCATCAAGAGTGTCAGGCCCAGCGTGGTGAGGATCGTTCTCATGGTCGCAACTCCGGGTCTTTCACTACACATTGAGCAATTCAGGCAGCGGGGCGTAGGTTGACTTCGCTTCCGATGATGCACTGGGCATGTTGAATGAGTCGCACGCCTTGCCCACCGCGGTCAGCAGCGTCGCGTACAAGGCGTTGGTGTGTGGGTTCGTGTCGTGAGCCGTTCCGAACACCTGGCTGGCGCCATCCCCACCCGCCTTCTGATTCCTGACCGGGTACGAGACGAACTGCCCGGTCTTCAGTTTCCCGCCCAGATTGCCCACGAGCACGATCGGCCAGTTCGCATTTCTCCACGAGTGCTGCTGGTTGGCCGAATCGCTCATGAACACGAGCAGGGTGTTGTCGAGCATCGTACCCGTGCCTTCCTTCGTCTCCTGTAGCTTCGTCAGCATCCGCGCCGCCTGCTTGGCGAGGTAGTTGTGGTAGATTCCGAGCGCACGAAACGGGCCCATGCCCCTTTGCGGGTCGATGCCGCCGTGGCCGGCCCCGTGCCCATCCACATGCTCGATGCCCGGGATGCCCGAGAGCTGCTCATGAGGCCGCCGAGGCCCGAAGAGATCGTCACCACGTTCGTCAGGCCGGCAACCAGCGCCGCCGTGGCAATGTCGACCTGAGCCGCCGCGTTCTCCGCCACCGTCCCCACCTTCGTCGGGAGTTTCGGGGCGTACTTGCTGAGCGTGCCTTTCTGGTACTGGTCGGAGAGTTGCCCGTTGCGATGAGAGAGCGACTCGAACGCTTCGAGGTGGGCTTCGAGCAACTCCCGCTCCGGACCCGCGATTCCGGTGCGCAAGCGCTTCACATCATTGTTGACGAAATCGAGCAGGTTCTTCCGGATCGCGAAGTCGTTCCGCGCGGCCCCGACACTGCCGAAGAGTGACTCATAAGCCATTGCCGGCTGACACTGCATCGCAATCGGCTTGCCCGCGGCCCACGCCGAAGAACAGTACGCGGTCATGGGCCCGTTGTTTTTTTCGACGCCCAAGCCGAGCAGCGGAAACACTGAGGGAAGCGCCTGCCCGAGGGCCGAGCGCTTGTTCCCCGGAATCCCCGTGAGGGCGTGGAAGAAGCCGCCGTGATCCACGGCGCTGTTGCCCCGCAACCCGTGCAGGATCGTCAGCCGATCCTAGAACGGCGCGAACGGCTCGATGGGGAACGGCAGCTTCAACCCCTGGAGGGGGATCTGCCGCAGCTTATCGGATTCCAACGGCACCCCCTCAGGCAGCGTGCCGTCGATCTCGCGAAACCCGTTGTCGAAGACGATGAAAACGACTCGCTTGGGCGCTACGGTCTGGCCTTCGGCCGCCGCGGCGATCTTCTGCAGCAGCGGCGCCAACAGGAGACCGCCGGCCCCGAGCGTGATGCCCTTGAGTGCCGTGCGGCGGCCGAGTTGGTTGGGGGTGAGCATTTTCGGTAGGAGGTTGATGTTGTTCATAGAGTTAGCCCAAAGTGTTAATCTTATAGGATCTAGCTCAAATCCCGTGCGGCAACACGAGATTTTTTGTCTAGGCGAGCGCGCCGAGTCCGGCCGCACCGATGCGGAGGAACGCCCGCCGCGAATTGGTTTCGGTACGGATGGTGAACATGCTCGGTGCCCTGTTAGCGTTCGGAGAGGTTTTTCCAAAGCGTCGAGTTGTCCAGTTCCCGCGGCACTTTCAAGCGGTAATCGGCGGGCACCGTGATCGAATTCGTCTGGACTGCTCCAACGGTCGGCTTCCCGTCCCGCGTTTCCTGACCCGTGGCCTTCCGCCATTCGGTCAGTGTGGGGTAGCGTTTCTCGCCGTGCAGGAACAGCGGGTCGCCCTTCTGCGTGAGGTATGAGTTGCCCTCGTGCCTCACGTCTTCCGGCTTCGCGTCGGGCAATGTGTTGGACACGAGCGGAAGGTTGGCGGCGCGTGCCAGCGCGATGTTGCCTCTGAAAACGCAGCCGCGAATGTGGGTCTTGTCGTCCTTGTCGGCCAAACCGACCAGTTGGTCGGTGAACAGCAGCCCCTTGTTCGCGCCCATCCCCGCCAGCGAGTCAGCGACCACGAGGCACTTCTCGACCACGCATTCATCGAGCCCAGCGCCCCAGGCAAGGAAGCCGAACCCGTAGCCCGCCCCTTTGTCTCGCCGGCCGTCGTTGATGCTGATGCAAGAGCGGATGACATTGCCCTTCGTCAACCCCGCATTAGGGTAGTCGCAGTGCATGTAGCCGGGCCCGTGATTGTCGTAGGAGAGGCTCTTTTCGACGACACACGCGATACAGCCGCCGTCGAGGTCGAAGCCGCCGCCGTCTTTGCCCTCGGTACGGGTTCCGCTCGCGATGCATTTGCGAAACGTGACCTTATTGCAGTCATAAGCCCAGAGTGCAACCCCGCCGCCCTTGCCGGTGTTCTCCGAGGCGAAGCAGTATTCGACGGTCCCATCCCGAACGCCGCCGAGAACGATGCCGGAACCGGACTTGTTCTTGGAAGCCACGCAGTCGCGGATGACAACGGTGCGGTGCCCATACTCGGCCTGCTTGGCATCCTTCTTCGCGTAGAAGCTGATGCCGGTGCCACCGTTGTCGTGGGCGTTCACTTCGCTGACAACGACATCATCGTAGCCTGGCTGCGTGTCGTGCCAAGAGCCGATGCTCACGCCATCGCCGCTGAAGTTGCTGATTTCGACTCGCTCAATGCGGAGGTGCGGATGCCGCTTGCCGATGGCATCGTCGGTGTAGAAGCGGATGCCGGCGATGGGCTTCTTGCCTTCGGATACAACCGGATTGCCCTTCAGGATCAAATCGCGGATTTCGATGCCGCCGGCAGTCGCTTCAATCGCTGGCGTATCCTCGGCGATGATCGTGGCCCGGCGTTTGCCCGCGCCGCGAATGACGATTGGCTTCTTCGCCGTGCCGCCGACATCCGGCAGCAACGCGATGCCGCCCCGGAACTCATCGCCTTCCCCCA